>Ga0208942_1000037_pt1 | contig 65943 bp, 49 predicted proteins | sample GreLakmeSU08MSRF_FD_187704 | JGI IMG/M metagenome (GOLD analysis project Ga0208942, IMG submission 187704) | Freshwater lentic microbial communities from great Laurentian Lakes, MI, USA - Great Lakes metaG SU08MSRF (SPAdes) | ecosystem: Environmental > Aquatic > Freshwater > Lake | place: Great... | reverse complement strand
GCATTAGATGAAATATCCTTTAAAATCGCAGAACAAATTATAGGTAGCTTGGAAGATGATGGTTATTTGCGTCGGGCATTAACATCCATTGCTGATGACCTTGCTTTTAAGCAGAGTATGTGGGTGGATGAAAAAGACATCGAAAAAGTTTTACTTCAAGTACAACAATTTGACCCAGCAGGTATTGCTGCAAGAGATTTACAAGAATGTTTATTATTACAATTAAAGCGCAAGCAGGCTGATGCCCGAATGACCAATAGCGTTGATGCAAATCATGCAAGCCTTGATCCTATAAAATTGGCGATAGTTGTGATTGAAAAATATTTCGAAGAGTTTACGCGTAAACACTATGATAAAATTCAAAAAAGTTTGCATTTAAATGAAATTGAAATTAAGGGGGTGCTGCAGCAAATTTTAAATTTAAATCCAAGACCAGGTGCGGACACACATGAATCGCATACCTCTGAAATGTATATTATACCCGATTTTACAGTAGTCATCAATAACGGGATTGTTGAATTGTCCCTAAATAACCGCAATGCGCCTCCCTTAATCATCAGCGATGATTATAAAATGATGTTAAAGGAGTATGAACGAGGCAAAAAACAAGACAAATCTCAAAAGGAAGCAGTATTTTTCATCAAACAAAAAATTGATGCTGCAAAATGGTTTATTGAAATGATTCAGCAAAGGCAGCAAACTTTATTGAAAACGATGAAAGCAATTTTGGCACATCAGCAAAATTTTTTCACCACAGGGGATACGACACAGCTGCGTCCTATGATATTAAAAGATATTGCAGTAGCAACAGGACTGGATGTATCAACCGTAAGTAGGGTAGCCAATAGTAAGTACGTGCTCACTGAATTTGGTACGTATTTGTTAAAATATTTTTTTAGTGAATCGCTCACTACTGATTCTGGAGAGGAAGTAAGCACTAAGGAAGTAAAAGCAATATTACTTGAGTTCATTCAACAAGAAGACAAACATAAACCATTCAGCGACGACGAATTAACACATCAGTTACAGCAAAGGGGGTACAATATCGCAAGACGAACTGTTGCGAAATACAGAGAACAATTAAATATTCCTGTTGCCAGATTGCGAAAGGAACTTTAATCAAATTTAATTTATGCAAAACAATTCCCCCAGTACTGTAACTAAATTTTTTGGACATATCATTTCCTTTGTTTTCCATCCCTTATTTGTCCCTACTTATTTTATTTTATATTTAATTAAAGTAGTCCCATTTGAATTTGTGGGCATCACAGATTGGCAATTGCAGTTACGTGTTTTTAGTGTGTTTTGGTTGACGGCTTTTTTCCCTGCTTTTGCGGTTTTTTTACTTTGGAGATTAAAATTTAGCGAGTCTATTTTTTTAAGAACACAAAAGGATCGCATTATTCCCTATGTCATAGTCATGTTTTTTTATTGGTGGATGTATTACTTAAGTAGAAACTTTTCAGACCAACCTATTGTATTAAAATATTTTTATTTTGGAATTTTCATAGCAAGTGCTATTGGACTCATTGTCAATAATTTTATTAAAGTAAGTTTACATGGCATGGGCGTTGGAGGGATGCTAGCTTCAGTGGTATTGGTGGGGCTAAAATATCCAATCAATAATATTATTTGGGACATGGCTATACTATTAATTGCTGGAATAGTGGTCAGTGCGCGTATGATTGTAAGTGACCATACAAAAAATGAATTAACCATTGGATTAGGTATTGGAATTATTACACAAGCACTTGCTTATTTTTGGGTTGGGTAACATTAAATTAAAACTATGTGGCATAAACTAGCTGAATTCATTTTAAAGTTTAAAGTCTATTGCTTAGCCTCTTTATTGGTCATTACCATTGTTATGGGCTATTTTGCTGCACAAGTAAAATTAAGTTATGAGTTTACCAAAGCCATACCAGATGACAATCCTAAGTTTGTTATCTATAAGGATTTTGTTAAAAAATTTGGCATTGATGGAGCAACAATTGTAGTGGGCTTTACAACCGATAAAATGTACAGCAAGGAAGTATTTAATCAGGTGCATGAATTGCATCAACAAATTAAACTAATTCCTGCAGTTACCGAAGTATTAAGTGTGCCATTTGCCTATGAATTACAAAAGGACAGTACTGAAACTAAGTTTAATGTTCATGCTGTATTTTCAGCGCCGTATCAAAATGATAGTTTATTATTAGCGGATGCGCAAAAATTTGAAACCTTGCCTTTTTATAAAAATTTATTATACAATAAGGATAGTAATGCATTTATAATGGCGGTGAGCTTTATTCCAGATTCAATAAATACGGGTGCTCGAACAAGGATTATTCGTTTATTGGAGGAGAAACTGAATGTGTTTTCTAAAAACACCAATTTGGCCATTCACCTAAGTGGCTTGCCCTATATTAGAACCATTATTGCTGATCGCATTAAAAAGGAAATGTTATGGTTTTTAGTAGGATCACTTTTATTATCTGCGATTACTTTATTACTTTTTTTTAGGTCGATACCTGCCACTTTAATGAGCTTAGTGGTGGTAGCGATGGGCGTTATTTGGAGCTTTGGCACCATGGTTTTAATTGGGCAAAAAATTACCTTATTGACCGCCTTAATACCACCATTGGTGGTTGTTATTGGCATCCCTAATTGTATCTATTTTTTAAATAAATATCATACTGCTTATAAGGAGACCAATGATCGTTCCGCTGCCATTATTCAAATGGTCAGTAAAATGGGTATTGTTACTTTGTTTTGTAATATCACTGCTGCCATTGGATTTTTTGTGTTCGCATTAACCAAAAGTCCATTACTTAAAGAATTTGGTTGGGTATCAGGTATCAATATCATGGCCTTATTTTTTATCAGTTTATTTTTTATACCACCGGTGCTTAGCTATTTGAAACCACCTGCCTCAAAACATACTAAATACTTAGAAAATAAATATTTAACACATATATTAGTTAAAATTGAACGCTGGACCTTCAATCATACGAAATGGGTTTTTGGAATCACTTTATTTTTAGTGGTGTTTTCAATTGTGGGTGTTTTAAAAATAAAAAAAGAAGCATTTATAGTGGATGATCTTCCCAAAAAGGACAAATTATATACCGATTTAAAATGGTTTGAGCAAAATGCAGGTGGTGTAATGCCCTTAGAAATTGTGATTGATTCTAAAAAGAAAAATGGGTTAATTAGAAACACTAAGCCATTGGATCACATTGAAACTTTTCAGCAATTTTTGCTTACACAGCCCGAACTGGGTAAGCCCTTGGGTTTAATAGAGGGTATAAAATTTGCAAAGCAAGCATTTTATGATGGGGATTCAAGTTCCTATTCAGTGCCGTCAGGTACGGAAATGGCTTTCATTGCACCCTATTTGAAGCCTGTTGATGGCAATGTGAATACCCAAGCCAACACGCCAAAATCACCGACTGCTTTATTAAATAAATTTATTGACACAGAAAAAAGGGCGACAAGGATCAGTGTAAATATGAAGGATATAGGTAGTGCACAATTGCCGATATTTTTAAAACGTATGGATAGTGCTACACAAGCTATTTTTGACAGCACCAACTACCATGTGCAAATTACAGGCAGTAGTGTTACCTTTTTAGAAGGAAGTAACTTTATCATTAAAGGGTTGGGCGAATCTATTTTTTGGGCTTTTTTATTAATTGCCATTTGTATGCTCTTTTTATTTAGGTCCTTCCCAATTCTTATGTGCTCGCTTGTTCCTAATATTGTGCCATTACTTATAACAGCTGGATGTATGGGCTGGATTGGAGTTTCATTGAAGCCATCGACGGTGTTAGTATTTAGTGTGGCATTGGGTATTGCCATTGATGTTACGATACGCTTTTTGGTGAATTACAAACAAGAATTACCAAGATTAAACTATCAGGTCAATAGTACCTTAATACAAACAATAAAAAATACAGGGATCAGTATTATTTATACTTCAATGGTATTGGTTGCGGGCTTTGTCATATTCTGTTTTAGTGAATTTGGAGGCACGAAGGCCTTAGGCTGGCTTACTTCATTAACATTAGTAGTGAGTACACTCACCAATTTAATATTATTACCCGCTTTGATAAAAACATTTATTAAGCAAAAATAAAAAATGGATGATTACTATTTGGTTTGCAATAGTAATCATCCACTTAGACTTAACTTATTCGTATTGAATTACTTCTTATTGAAATAAATTCGCCAAAGTTTCTTGTAATGTTTGTCCTCTTAATTCGGTCGCAATAATTTTTCCGGCAGGGTCCACTAGCACATTAAATGGAATCCCTTCGATTTGATAGGTATTCACAACGCTGCTTTCCCATTTTTTCAAATCACTTAATTGTAACCAATTTAGCTTGTCATTATTAACTGCTTCCAACCAATCTGCTTTGTTATCATCCAATGATATGCCTAGAATGGTGAAATTTTTATTTTTAAACCTTTCATAAGCCAATACTACATTGGGGTTTTCAGCGCGACAAGGACCACACCAACTCGCCCAAAAGTCAACCAATACATATTTCCCTTTCAAACTACTGAGGGTAATGATTTTACCATTCGCATCCTGCATTGCAATTTCAGGAGCCATTTCGCCAGCATTCAATGGACTTGCCTTTGTATTGGCTTGCACCTGTGCGTTAATTAAATTTGCAAATTCAATGAGTGGGGTAGCTTTTGTTTTTTCAGCTGCCATTTTTGCCAAAGCCAATATTTTTGCGGCCTCCATCGATCTTAAGCCCAATCCCAAAGTGTAGTAAATGAATGCCGGGCTAGTAGCGCTACTGATACTGGTCTCTACAAAATCATTTAAGTTTTTTATTTTTTCTACTTTTTGTTTTTGTAACCAAAATATAGTGCTGTCTTTGCCGTTTTGCTTTTGAAGTGCATCTAAATTGTAAAGTGTTGCAAACAAGGACGAATCTTTTTGTCTGTATTGTTTTAAAAATTCAAACAAACTAGAGGTACTATTAGAACCTTTCACGGTATAAGTGGAATAATTAGCGGCATCTGCACTAATTTTTATATTTTCATCATCGTTGATGAAAATGATTTCGAATTCCTTGTCAGTAGCCAAACGATAAATCCCTTCTTGTTTCGCAATAAATTGAAATTCATAATTTCCTTCCTTATCAATCGTAATTGAATCTAAGGTTATAATTGGTTTGCCACCATAAGGAACTTCTTGCAAAAGTAATTGTTGATTTTCTGCATTTTTAATGTTTCCAGACACGGTAAAATTGCCACCACTTTCATTTGTTTTACAACCTGCCAATAAAAGGGTACAACCGAGTAACCCTGAGATAATTAATTTTGAAAGCATATCGTTATTTTTATAAATGATTTTAATATTTCAATTTTTGTTCTAAAAGCTGCATGGTAATTGTAGGGTCAGCTTTTCCTTGACTTAACTTTTTTACTTCGCCAGTAAATAAGCCAATGAGCCCCTTCTTGCCTTTTTTATATTCAATAATTTTTTCAGGATGCATTAATAACACTTGGTCTACCCATACTTCAATTTCATCGCTTGAATTAGATTGTAATAAGTTATTACTTTTGGCATATTCCCTAGGAGACTGCATTTGTTGCATTACTGCTTTAAAAACTTTACCACTTGCCATTGAAAAACTTAACTCCTTACTTGCCACTAAATCTAAAAGTTCCACTAAACAGGGGATAAAGGGTAGTAGCGCCTTGTAGTTGCTATTGGTTTCATTTAAGTATTCTCTGATAGGCCCCAATATCCAGTTCGCTGCTGATTTGTATTGATTGGTTTGCTTTGTCCATGCTGCATAAAAATCAGCTTCTTCTTTATTTTCACATAGCTGCTCCAGATCATATTCCGATAAGGCATAATCGCTTTTCCATGTATTTTTTAATGCCCCTGGCAATACAGGCATCGCAATTTCAATATCCTTAATATATTGTTGTGTTAATTGAAATGGTGCTAAATCGGGGTCTGGGAAATATCTGTAATCATTGGCTTCTTCCTTGTCTCTTATTGAAAAGGTAGTATCATTATTTGCATCAAAGCTTCTTGTTTGCTGTAATATTGTACCGCCTGTTTCTGTAATTTTAATCAATCTGTCAATTTCAAACTCAATCGCTTTTTTTATATTTCGAATTGAATTTAAATTTTTGACTTCAACCCTGGTGCCTAATTTCTTATCCCCCTTCAACCTTATGGAAATATTTGCATCACATCGCAAACTGCCTTCTTCCATATTGCCATCACAAACACCCATCCATCTTACTAAACGACGGACTTCAGAAACAAACAAAAAAGCGTCTTGCGCAGAATGAATGCAAGGTTCTGTAACCATCTCCACTAGGGGCGTGCCTGCTCTATTTAAATCAATATAAGTGTCTAGCGCTGAAGCATCATGAATGCTTTTACCTGCATCTTCCTCCAAATGAATTCTATTTAGCTGTACTATTTTATCGCCATCTTCTCCTTTAATCGTAATGGCACCTCCCACACAAATGGGTGTAGTATGTTGCGTGATTTGATAGCCCTTAGGTAAGTCGGGATAAAAATAATTTTTACGCGCGAAGTAATTGTTATTTTCAATCCTTGAGCCACAAGCAATTCCTAATTTAATGGCGTATTCAACTGCTTTTACGTTTGTTTTAGGGAGGGTTCCAGGATGGCCCATGGTGATTGGGCTAATATGGGTATTAGGTTCAGCGCCAAAGGAAGCAGCATCACCACAAAACAACTTGCTCTGTGTTGCTAATTGTGCATGAATCTCTAAACCAATGACCGCTTCATATTTTTCTGCAATTCCCATGCAGCAAAAGTACAATTATTTGGGGCTTAATTTTAGTTTAAATACCCTAAAAAAACGCCCCGTCTTAATCTGAATGTTCAGAAATAGACGGGGCGCAAATGATAAGGTTACTAGGTTTAACTTATAAATCAGCTGTTTTAAGCTTCTTAGGTATTTTCACTTCAATCACAGTTTTTTTACCATTTCTTGTAATATTAAATTTGAAAACGGTGCCTTCAGTGGCCCCTTTAATAATAGGCTTGATGCCATCCACATCTTTCACTTTTATGTCATTCACTTCTGTGATAATATCATCTTCCTTTAGTCCCGCTTTTGCAGCTGGTGAATTTTCACTCACGGATGAAATTTTCACACCTTCATTTTCTTCAACATCTTCCACACTGATGCCTAATTTTGGTTTTTCAATATTGCCAAAAATATTATTGAACTCTGGCATTTGTGGTAGTTCGAATCCAAATCTTTGCATTCCATTATTACCCCTGCCTCTAGGTATATTGGGGACCAAGTTAGGTTCAATAGTCATCCCTTGATTAGGCATGCTATAACTAAATGATTGTACTTTATTTTTTTCTAGTTCGGCTGTCAATTTTGTTTTAGCACCATTTTTTAAAATGCTAATTTGTACTTTATCTGATGGCTTGTATTTGCCAATAGCTTCATACAAATCTTTTGGCCCTGTAATTTTGTCGTCATTAACATTCGTAATAATATCATCCTTTTTAAGGCCTGCTTTTTCTGCCGGGCTTCCTTCGCTTACCTCGTTTATTTTAGCACCCAATTCATTTTCTTCTGATAGCACACCTAAAAAGGCTGCATTGCTTTGAGCAGGTGTTGCGAAAGATAAAACATCATCTATATTCAAATCCAATGGCTTACCCTCCACCAATTTATTTCCTTTACTATTTTTACCAGGTGTCATCATTCTTTTTAAAATCACGCCATCTTTGCCTTGGCCATTGATTCTTGGATCATTTTCGGCTACTTCTTCACCATTGATAATAATTTTATCCCCATCAATTAATACATTCACTCGCTCTTCAGTAACAGCATCTTTTTCTTTTTTATCTACTTTGTTATTTTTCAATGTTTTACCTTCTTGCGTTCGCACAGTTACAGTAACTTCTTTTTGATCTTTATTATCCTTACTTGCTTTAGCATTCTTTTTTGTCGTAATCACTACTACGCCCTTTGCCCCTTTTTTACCATATAGTTTGGTGGCAGATGCTCCTTTTAAAACATCTATTTTTTCAATATCATTGGGGGAAATTTCATTAATGTTTTCTATTTCTTTGCCATCCACAATGTATAAGGGCGTTTCACCTTTTACCGCGATGCTGGTATCCTTAGCATTGCCTTTTACGACAACAACGGTTGGCTTTTTAACATCTAACTTTAATTTTAAGTTTTGATTTGTACTAGTTTGCGCAAAACTTATTTGTGTAATTGCACACGCCATTAAAAAACTGCTTACTTGCTTGATCATATTTTTATGTTTAAGTATAGATAAATTTCTAAAGCAAATGTAGGGAATTTAATTAACTACGAAACAATTCGCAAATGTTAAATTTTAGTCAATTTGAAAATTTTCGTACCCAACCTTCTCCCCAAAGAAGCCCTATCAGGTTTTGATAAGGCTTTGATTATTAGTTAGATAGTTTAATTAAAGCATTGCTTTGATGACTGCAATGACTTGATCAAGCTGTGTCGTATCCTGTCCGCCTGCGCTTGCAATGGTTTTTTGACCACCACCACCACCTTTAATTAATGGGGCAATTTTTTCCTTGATGATTTGAGGTGCCTGCCAGTTTTTTTGGTTGACTAGGGATTCACTAATTGCTAAAACCACATTTGCCTTTTCATCCACTTTACTGGTCAATACAACTACCGAATTAGCGTGTAAAGTACCAAGTTGTTGTGCTAATTTTTTCAAATGATCTGCACTACCCAATTGTAATTGCACCCCTAAAAATTGAATATCATTCACTGTAGTAAATGCAGTACTATATTTTTCAAACAATTCATTGACTAATAATGCTTCCTGACTTTCCAATTTTTTGGATAATTCCTTTTGATTCGTTTGCAATGAAACTATGGTATCATTTAAAACATCCGTGCTTGTATTTTCATTCCAGTCAGGTGTTTTAAATTGGGCATTTATTTTTGAAGCAATACTTTCACATGCTTCAGCCAATTGTATAATTTGTTTGTGTAATTTTTCTTTGACTTCGGTTAAAAATAGTTCCGCTGCTTCGCCCACCACCCCTTCAATTCTTCTTACGCCTGCAGCAACAGAAGCTTCCGCCTTTAAAATAAAGTGACCAATCTCGCCTGTATGACCCACATGTGTTCCACCGCATAACTCAATAGAATAGTTGGGATCCATCACAACTACACGAACTTTATCTCCGTATTTTTCTCCAAATAAAGCCATGGCACCCAATTGGATGGCATCCGCTTTATCCATTTCATTAATCACCACTGGAACATTTGCTTTTATTTTTTCATTCACTAAAACAGTGACTGCATTTATTTCTTCTGGTGTCATTTTAGCAAAATGAGAAAAGTCAAAACGTAATTGTTCTGCATTCACCAAACTTCCTTTTTGCGCAACATGCTTTCCTAATACATTTCTTAAGGCTGCATGTAGTAAATGTATTGCGGAGTGATGAAGCGTCGTATTTTTTCGATGCGCAATCGCCACTTGTGCTTTTACTTTTTCTCCAATTACATTTGGAATCGTATCAGTAAAATGAATAAAAAGATTGTTTTCTTTTTTTGTATCTGTTACCTGCAATAGGGTACCATCTTCAAAGGTCAAAGTTCCGCTATCACCCACCTGTCCGCCGCTTTCTGCATAAAAAGGCGTCTCGCTTAATACCCACTGGTAAGCTTCCTTCCCTTTTGCTTTTACATGACGGTATTTAATAATGGTGCTATTTGTTTCCATCTGCGTATACCCAACAAACTTAGTTTCCGCATCTTCCGTTATTTGTATCCAATCACCAGTGTCAATGGCAGTAGCCGCACGGCTTCTGTTTTTTTGTTGTAACATTTCTTTTTCAAACCCTGCTTCATCCACCAGTAAATCATTTTCACTGGCGATTAATCTTGTTAAATCAACAGGGAAGCCAAAAGTGTCAAACAATTCAAACACTAATTTGCCTTCAATGGTAGCACCTTTTGAATGCGTTTTTACAATATCATCAATTCTTTTTAATCCTTTTTCTAATGTTCTTAAAAATCCTTCCTCTTCTTCTTTTACTACCTTAGATACAAAATCTAATTGCGCGGTTAATTCAGGAAAAACGTTTTCGAATTGTTTTGCCAATAAGGGCATGAGTTGGTGTAATAAGGGTTGCTTATAATCCAAGTAGGAATAGTAATATCGCACAGCTCTTCTTAAAATTCTTCTGATCACATAACCAGCACCTGTATTTGCAGGTAATTGGCCGTCGGCAATTGTAAATGCAATGGCTCTAATATGGTCAGCTAAAACTCGAAATGCAATGGCTTGTTTGCTTGCACTAAAATCATATTGTTTGCCGGTGATTTTTGCCACTGCATCAATCGTTCCAGTAAATACATCTGAATCGTAATTGCTTTTTTTATTTTGAATGACCCTTACTAATCTTTCAAATCCCATACCTGTATCCACATGCTTATTTGGAAGGGATTCCAGGCTGCCATCTTTTTTTCGATTGTACTGTATGAATACATTGTTCCAAATTTCAATCACTTGTGGGTGATCCATGTTGACTAAATCACGACCAGGTATTTTTGCAATCTCTTCTTCGGAACGCATATCCACATGTATTTCACTACATGGGCCACAAGGGCCAGTATCACCCATTTCCCAAAAATTATCTTTTTTATTACCGTAAATTATTTTATCCTCCGATACCCATTTTTTCCAATGCATTAAAGCCTCGCTCGACGCTGGCAAATTTTCGGAAGGATCCCCTTCAAAAACACTAACATATAATTTAGCTGGATCAATGCCATACACTTTGGTTAATAATTCCCAACTCCATTCAATTGCTTCGCCTTTAAAATAATCGCCAAAGCTCCAGTTCCCCAACATTTCAAACATCGTATGATGATAGGTGTCCACACCCACTTCCTCTAAATCATTGTGCTTGCCACTTACGCGTAAACATTTTTGAGTGTCCGCAATACGTGTATGACTAGGCGTTTGATTGCCTAAAAAATAATCTTTGAATTGATTCATCCCCGCATTGGTAAACAATAAGGTAGGATCGTTCTTGACTACAATAGGAGCGGAGGGTACGATTGCATGGCCTTTAGAAGCAAAAAAATCTAAAAACTGTTGTCTTATTTCTGAACTGGTCATCATGTCGGTGAATTTTAAGCAGTGTTCATCTTAAAAAGCTATATTTGTAATGCTTTTTTTAATGACCTCAAAGGTAAGGAATTGGGGCTTTTTTATGGCCATACTTGCCAAATAATCGGTTAATTCAAATGAAGAAAATTAAATATCACTTTAATACCCACACACTTAGGTTTGATAAAGTGGAAGTACCCCTTAAAGTAAGGCTGCTTCAACTTTTCGGATTTATTGCTGCGTCCATTGTTACAGGGGTGGTTATTGTTGCTATACTATTTCAATATATTGATTCCCCGAAGGAAAAATTACTCCGCCAACAAAACGAAAGCTACCGTGCAAGTTATAGTGTTATCCAAGATAGGGTTAGGCAATTGGAGTTGCAAATGACCGAATTAGAAAGTAGGGACAATGAGGTTTACCGTTCCATATTTGAGTCGAGTCCAATCCCTGATAGTGCGCGTTTAAAGGACATGGAAGCGTTGAAGGAAGTTAGAATGATACAAAATTTATCTAGCTCAGCGCTGTTATCTAATATGATTGCGCAATTAAATAATTTGAGTGTACGATCGGCCTTTCAGGATAAGTCCTATGTGGAAGTTGGCACCATGGTAAAAAATAAAGAAAAACTATTAAGGGCAATTCCTGCTATTCAGCCAGTGAGCAATAAAAATTTAAATCGCATTGCTTCTGGATATGGTTATAGAATTGATCCTTTATACAAGGACTATCGTTTACACGCAGGACTTGATTTTACGGCTCCCTCTGGAACGCCGATTTATGCAACGGCAGATGGCGTAGTGCAGGCGGCAGGATTTAATAGTGATGGTTATGGAAACAAAGTGGTGATCAATCATGGCTATGGCTATCAAACTTTATATGGTCATATGGTTCGCGTAAAAGCCAAGGTGGGACAGACAGTGAAAAGGGGCGAAGTGATTGGTTATATTGGTAGCACCGGAAAAAGTACGGGTCCGCATTGTCATTATGAAGTTATCAAAAGAGGGGCTAAAGTAGATCCTGTTTACTATTTTTATAATGATTTAACCCCAGCACAATTTGACCGAATATTGAAAGCTGCCGCGGCGAATAAACAAAGTTTAGATTAATAATTTTGAATATTATTTTATTGCATTTCACATTCAAATTACATTAGATGGATCCACAAGTACTTGCATTTTTAAATAGAATAACCTATAGCATCGGCTTTACTTTGTTATGGATGTTTTCCAATACCACTTTGGGTATTATGCTAGGCTATGCATTTATACAAGATCATTGGCGTATTAGTAATGTCTTGTTTTATATTTACCTTATTGGAAGTTTTGTTGCCTTCATGTATGGCCTGTATCGGCTATGGAAGATCCCTGTTAAATTTGATGAATATTAGATAAGGTTATAAGGGCCTCGTTGCCCTTAACTACTATGGTCTGAAATAATTTTCCAACCTGTTTTGGTTTTTTTAAATACCAAAGTATATACCCCATTTACATCTCCAACAGTTCGTTTTAGAAACCATTTTCCGATAACAAAAAAGTGGTTCTTACTGAGGGGTTTAATACTTACTATGTCAAAATTTAATTTGCCCATATAGTTAGCGTCGGGATAATTTTTTTTATAGTTAGCTAAGGTGTTTTTATAACCATAGGTAGGCCCCGACTTTCCAATAAATACAAGGCTATCATTATTCCAATAACCCGCCATAAAGGCAACAAGGTCACCCTTGTTCCATGCAGCTGTTTGATTATGTAAAATTGCTTGAATGGCTTTTATATTGTCTTGCTCATTTTCATAGGTGATCGTAACATCAATAGTGGCTTCGGGTTTTGTTGGCGTGGTATTTTGGGCAAATAAATTTTGCGACAATAAAATGCACATTAAAAGGGTATAATTTTTCATGTAGGTGTTTTGAATTCAGTGAAAAGTTAAGATAAATAAATAAATCTCCCTAATTTGTGGGCATGACGTATAAGGGACACTTAAAAAAAGACATAAAATTAGCATCGCTATTAGCTGCTGATACGCATACTTTAAAGAAAAGGAAAAATACGCCCATCCGATTAATTGCTAGTATTATAAGCCAACAGTTAAGTACCAAAGTGGCGAAGATAATTTTTTTGCGGTTCTTGGATTTGTATGCTGGCAAGGAACCTACTTGTGCGCAGGTGTTAGCCACTGATCCAAAGGTGTTAAGGGGTATTGGCTTGAGCAATTCAAAAGTAAATTATGTACAAAATGTAGCTACTTTTTTTATTGAAAATAAGGTAACCGATAAGCAGTTATATACCATTCCACCGGAGCAGGTGATTGAATTACTGACACAAATAAAAGGAGTAGGGAGGTGGACGGTTGAAATGTTACTCATGTTTAGTTTAGGACAGGAAGATGTTTTTGCTGTTGATGACCTAGGAATTAAGCAGGCAATTATTAAATTATATAAGATTAAGTTTGAATCTAAAAAAGAACTGAAAATAAAAATGTTAAAAAAATCACTTTCTTGGGCACCTTATAGAACCTATGCTTGTTTGCATTTATGGCAATGGAAGGATAACGGTGCTGTATAATTAAGCTGAATTCCGAGCTGCATTAATTACCCCAAACATAGTTCGAGTTACTAATTTTTCGTAGGCTTCTTTTAAGTTGGGATCAATGGCGGACTCCTGTACTTTACAAAGTGCATATTGTTGTATCGTAAGTAAGGGCAGTACAATACGGTCTCTAAGTAAAATGGAGTGTTTTGCCAAAGTATCTTTTTCCATTAAACTATTACACTTATTTAATTCTAAATATAATTGCGTTGTTAATATAAATTCGTCCTTAATGATTTGACGAAATGTATTAAACTTTTCGTCGTTTTCGACATATTTAGTGATAGCAAAGTTCGACTTCACCATACTCATCATACTATTGTCAACCAGGGTTCTAAAAAAAGCACTGGTATTAAATAAGGTGGTGACATCATTCCAAAGTCCTTTTTCTTTTAACACTTGAAGTGCAGTGCCCACGCCATAATAACCGGGCACATTTTGTTTTAGTTGACTCCAGCTACCTACAAATGGGATGGCCCTTAAATCGGAAAAACTAAGTTCATTTTTCAATCCTCTTTTAGTAGGCCTGCTCGTAATATTACTTTTACCATAATAATTGAGGGGACTAAATTTTTGTAAATAAGGAAGGAATAGTGGATTTTGTTTTAGTTGTTGGTAGCTGACATAACTGATATGCCCAAGTTCTTCCAGTAGCTCCCTATTTTTTTCAGATAGCTGAAGCTTAGCCTTGGCAAATATTTCATTACTAATCCCAGCACTCAATAATTGCTCAATATTAAATTGTGCTGATTGGATGGTTCCAAAATTTGAAGTAATCGTTTGACCTTGTAACGTTAATTGAATTTCTTCATTTTCAATTTGGTCGCCCATGGATGCGTAAAATTGGTGTGTTTTACCACCACCTCTTGAAGGGGGCCCACCACGACCATCAAAAAATTTCACAACAATACTATTGGCTCTTGAAATTTTAGTGAGCGTTTCCTTGGCTTTGTAGATACTCCAATTGGCTTGTAAGTAACCTCCATCTTTGGTACCATCGCTAAATCCTAACATGATGGGTTGTTGCGCCTGCCTATTTTGTAAATGTGTTTTATATAATGGGTTATTATATAAAATAGACATGATTTCTTCTGCGTTGGTTAAATCTTCAATCGTCTCAAATAATGGAACAATATCTAAGTTGGACAAATGGGTGTCCCATCCACAAAGCCTGCATAATGCATATAGCTCCATTACATTCATTGCCGATTGACAATTGCTAATTATATAGCGGTGACATCCGGCAATGCCATTCATTTTTTGAACAGTAGTAATCGCATAAATACTTTCAAGGGTATCCTTGGTCATTGTTTCCTTAAAATCAACAGGGTTTAATTGTCCCTCTATTTTTGCTAATACAACTATTTGATCATCGCTACTTAATTCATTGTAATTGTTTGGCAATATGCCTATTCCATTTTGTTGAAATAGGGTTTGATGCACATCCATTAAAACAGCATGGTGTATTCTGCTGTCCTGTCTTATATCAAGTGATGCAAAATGGGTGCCAAATAATTTTACTTTGTGAATTAAGCTTTCTAGTCTGGATAAGTATAATGAGTAGTTACCTTCGATGATGATATTTTTAATTTTGGAAAGACAATCAATGATTTCATTGGTGGTAACCGGCTTTGCTTCATCTGGTCTGAAAACATTTTCGTATAAACTTGCTTCCAATTCATTCACTAAAATAGCTACACCAGAAAATGTTAATTTTCGTTTTAGTTTTCTTACATCTCTGTAATAGCAAACAATAATACTGCTTCTTAATGCTTTGGCTACATTTAAGGTGGTTGCTGCATTTACAAACGGATTGCCATCCCGATCACCGCCAGGCCAAAAGCCTAATTCAATAAATGGGTTTTCGCCATCATATTGATTATTAAATACGTCTCGAACAATGCTGCTATAAATATTACCTATGGAATGGTAAAAAATATTTTCCAGGTACCACATTAAGGTTAAAGCCTCATCCGTAGGTGTTGGTTGCTTTTTATTAAAAAAAGGAGTAAGTCCTAATTGTTGAATATATTGATTAATGATATTAAAATCATTTTTGCCAATGGCTTCCCCCATGTCATGGATGATGCCTAGAACATTCGCAGGATAAAATTGTGTGGGGTGTGCTGTTAATACAAGGCCGACTTTGAATTTTTCCAGTTTCTTTTTTAGCGCATCCGTATTGTCCAAAAATTCGGCATCTCTAATGAGTGCCTTTAAGCTTCCAATACCATCTACTTCATTAATACTGGTGAATGCGGCATCCTCAATGGCATCAAACAATACCACTTGTCTTTCCATATATTGAACATACTTAAAAAGATGGTCTAGTTTTTCTTGTTCACTTTCAACATAAGTATGCTGTTTAAAAAAGTAGTCGACAATTTCAATAGGTGATTTGTCTTTACTAAATCCTTCCTCGCATGTTTGTAATAAAATGGGTAATAAAGCACCCACATTGGCTACGCCCGAGTAAGGGAGTGCTGCAAATAAACTATTGTAGATAATGTATTTATCAGAAACATTTTTTCTGAATTGAATTGCGTAATTATGAGCGCTTGTAGGCATACTATTGTCCTATAAAGGTAGCACAATTTAAATTAGATTCCCTGAAACCCTTGTCTGTATTGATTCCTAATGAATGTTCGTTTTAATAAGTTACAAAGCTTTGAAAGTAGGAACTTTGATATCATGATAAAAAGCAAAGGTCCAATTTTCGAGTTGTCCCTTTTCCCACCATTGTTGCCGCCACTCCATGGCTAATTTACCATCTAAGTCATACTTGGCTACAAACCTTGATTTCATCTGTTGTAGTTGGGGTGCTACGTCTGCGCCAAAAAATAAGATCTCGGCCTGTTCTTTAATCCAACACACTTGATGATACAAACAATGCCCACCGGTAATTTTATAATGAATCAAATCCTCAATCACACCTTCTTCCTGTGATAGCCAATGCACCTTGCTAAATGCTTCTAATATTTGAATTTGCTCCGAAATATAGGAAGCGCTTTTTGATTGTAAGGCTAAATCATATTCACTTTTTTGTATATAATAGGTGGCATAAGGGAAGCTAATAAAACGTTCCTGGTGTTGTGGGTGTAGGTAACTAATTCCACCTGAATGATCCTTGTGTAAATGACTCAGAAAAACTTTGGTCACGCTTGAAGGGTCAATACCAATGGCCATTAAATTCGCATGAATTTGAAGTATTCCTTGATTGTTGAAATAGCCTAGGCCCGTATCCAATAAAATGATGTCCTTTTCGGTTACGACAACAAAGGGTTGTACTTGCACTAGTATACTACCTGGGGGCCTATTTTGAATATCCCCATCAAAAGGGATAAACACTTTTGTACTATCAATTGAAAAATTGCCCTCAGATAAAGGATAAATACGCATGGGATAAAAATAAGGATTAACGCAGTACCATTTGCCTGTCGGCGTCTAATCTTAATAATATAAAAACAAGTACTGTAAAGGTGAGTAAGGACGATCCGCCATAACTTATTAAAGGTAAAGGAATGCCTACTACTGGGAATAGTCCAATGCACATACTTATGTTAACTGCAATATGGAAAAAGAAGATGCCGACAACACTATAAGCGTATACTCTTGAAAAAGTACTTCTTTGCCTTTCTGCGATACGTATCAACCGAAACAGAAAAAACAAATACAAACCTAGAAATGTAAAAGTACCCACAAATCCAAAGGCTTCTCCTAAGGAAGTAAATATAAAATCTGTATGTTGTTCAGGTACATATTTTCCTCTGGTTTGCGTTCCCTTTAAAAAACCTCTTCCCCAAAATCCACCGGATCCAATAGCTATCTTACTTTGTTTTACATTATAATCGTCTGGCTTGCGTACAGTTTTTTTATTAATAGCTGTTTTGTTAAATGATTTTACATTTTGGCCACAATCATATTCCTTACCCATCATGCTATATATACGTGTACTTTGATAACACTCTAATACATTATTGAATATGTATGGGACGATATATTTAATAGTGCCGAAACAAATCACCCAAATGGATAAAATAACTAGAATTGAATTTTTATTCCTTTTGAATCTTTTTATTAAGTTTAAAATAATTAATCCTGCAATTACAGAAATGATTATGGATAAAACGGTGGGGTCTAGTAATAAGGTAGCAATAACTAATATGGCAAAGGATAGTAAAGCAACTAATATTACAGGAGGAAGTCCTTCTCGGTACATAGCAAAAATAAAAGCACTATAGACCAAGGCTAAGCCTAGCTCGTGTTGCATCACAGATAAAATCGCTGGTAGTATAATCATGGCACCTGCAATCAGGTGTGATTTTAATTTAGAAAAGTCGGTTTCAGGTTTGGAGATAAACTTAGCTAATATTAAAGCTGTAAATATTTTACATACTTCAGCTGGTTGTAAATTAAAGCCACCTGCAATGGGTATCCAGCTTTTGGATCCATTAATATCTTTTCCTAAAACAAAAGTAGCAAGCATTAATAAAATCCCTAAAACGTACATAACATTGGATAGCGCAGTAAATACCTTACTATCCATGAGTAAGATAAAAATGGCAATAAATGCGCAAAATATTGCAAAATAGATTTGCTTGCTATAATTCGTTTTTGCAGTTAAGAAAGAGTTACTCCAATTTAAATTGGGGTTATATTCCACCATGAAAATGCATAAAATTCCAATAGCCACCATCATGACATATAATAATATCACCGCGAAGTCGGTTCCTTTAGAAAAATTATTATTGTTATAGTTTACCATTTTTTTTCGCTGTTACTTTTTTCTTTTTTTGTAATGGGTCTATTGCAGTTTCCTTGTTCACCTTTTTTGTAGGTAAGGGTTCAGATGGGGGTGTTGCTGGGAGGGTATCTATTTTTTTCAGGGTATCCATTACTGCTTTTGCAGGGGCAATTTCAGATAACATTTCCATATCCCATACATCCGCTAGTTCATCGTTGTTATATTCAATTGGGGTTAGCATTTCTGTTTTGTTGTTGCGTACATACCAGCTTTTGATGGCAGCTGGCATTAAGTCCACATTAGATAAATTTTCTGCTTTTAATTTACTTTCAGTGGTTAAAGTATCATTTAAATATTTTTCCATCATGAGCCCCGCAATAGGACCAGCCCAAGTGGAACCATAGCCCGCATTTTCCACCACTACTGCTACAGCAATTGTGGGATTTTCTTTTGGGGCAAAACATACAAATAAGGAATGGTTTTTCCCGTGTGGGTTTTGGGCAGTTCCAGTTTTAGCGCAAAAATCATGTCCAGGTACTTTGATAAATGCAGCAGTACCTATTACTGTTACATCATGCATACCTTCTTTGATAACGTCAAAATATTGTTTTGAAATTTTGGTTACTTCAATTTTAGATCTATATTTTTCAAGCATCACCTTATCTTCTTCATCTTCGTTTTCGATACTATCCACAAAATGCGGTGTGTAATAAAATCCTGAATTCGCAAGGTATGCCATTGCATTGGCTAATTGAAGTGGGGTAGCTGTCATTCGGTCCTGTCCAATACCCAAGGTTAGCATGTAACAACTGTTCCAATATTTGGCACCACCAAAATCTCGGCTGTATTGCGCAGTATCTGGAATGTTAGCCCTGTTTTCACTTGGCAAATCAACGCCTAACTTTCTTCCAAGGCCAAATGCATTCAGATATTCTTTCCATTTTAAATATCCTTTTTTTGCATTGTGGTATTTCGGATCATCAATGGCCATTCTAAATACTTGTAAAAAATAAGAGTTACAAGAATAAGCTAATGCTAGTTGTAAATTAGCTGCATGACCAGGATTGTGGTGTTCACATTTACGCGGATCGCCACATGCACCATAAGAACCACGGCAATTATATCCATAAGCGGGCGTAATTAAACCTAGGTCTAATGCAATCAAAGCACCCAAGGGCTTAAAGGTAGACCCTGGCGGATATTGTCCTTTAATCGCTCGGTTGTAAATGGGACGCGCGGTATCTAGCAATAATCTACCAATTGTCTTACGACGTTGGTTGCCTGTTAATAAATTTGGATTATACCCAGGGCTTGAAGCCATGGCAATAATGCCACCTGTTTTTGGATTGATGGCGACAGCGCTGCCAATTTTATGTTGTAATAATTTTTCGGCTAATTGCTGTACTTCCACATCCATGCTGGTGAAAATATTCCTACCTGCAATAGCTAGGGTATCATAAATACCTTTTTCATAGGCACCTTGAATTTTTCCTTTATTGTCTCGTAAAAATCGCGTTACGCCTCTTTGTCCCATTAAAATTGGCTCATAAAATCGCTCTAGTCCTGTCATGCCTGCATAATCACCCATTTCATATCCTTCTGCAGCATGTTTTTGTAAAAAGTTTACATCTACTTCGGCGACATATCCTAAAACATGTGCTGCTGTATTATAAGGGTAGGATCGGATGCTACGTTCAGATAAAGTAAAACCTGGAAAGCGATATAAGTTTTCATTTAATTGCGCATAGGTTTCGGCAGATAAAAAAGCTTCAAAAGTACTTGCCTTTACCCTTGTATTTTTTATGATCGCTTCAATAATTCTTTTTGAATAGGTTGCTTTGTCAATATTTAAAATTTGGCAAAGCATATTGGTGTCTACGCCCTTTGCTTCATTGGGGATGACTGCCAAGTCATAACTAATCGTATTTTCTAGTAATGCTTTTTTTCGACGATCGTAAATGATGCCGCGATCGGGGTAAATAATTTTTCTATAAATCGCATTATTATCAGCCGCTAATTTATATTTCGATGAAAAAATTTGTACACTAATGAGTTGCGCAATAAGAATGGTAAAAATGATACCAATAATAATTTGAATAATACCACCCCTGTTTTGATTATATACGGACATGTATTATCTTTTTAGCTTTCGGCGATTCATGATTAGTTCAACTAAAAAAATCAAAACCACACTCATCATGCTTGTGGCTATTACCTTACCCAAAAAGTAGCCGAAACTTCCAAATTGTAACCATTCTAACAGTACCAAATAAAAATGATGAATAAAAGTTAATACAAATACATAAAACAAATACGGCCCCCATCCCATTGTACCTATACTTGGTTCTTTATTAACCTCCTCAGAGGCTTCTTGTGCTAATAGTAAATTCAGTATGCTTGGACGCACATATGCCATGAGCCCGCAAGCTGCAGCATGTAAGCCTGGCGTGTTTGAAAACAAATCCAAAATAAATCCAATCAAAAAACCTAAAAAGGTAATGGACAATCTACTTATGCCAAAGGGTAACCATAAAATAAATAAAAAATATAAGTAGGGTGTGATGAATTGATGAATCGGGGGTATTTCCTTTAGGACCACTACTTGAATGAGTAGCAATAAAATAAAACGAATACTATTTTTTATTAAACTATTCATTGGGCATTTTATTTGTTTCCAAATTTAATTGCTCATTCATCCTTTTATTTTCAACTAGGTATATAAACTCTAAATTGTAAAAGTTGGTAGCCGACTTTAATTCTAGGGTCAAAAAATTACTTGCTGGATCAACCACCACTTTTGTAACCCGGCCAAGCATTAATTGCGCAGGGAAGCTTGCTGAATAAGGACTGGTTAAAACAGAATCTCCTATTTTAGGCGCTGCGCTTTTTGAAATATTTTTTAAAATCAAAATATCAGGATTGCTTCCATCCCATTCAACCGTACCCGCCACCTTATCCCGTTTTAGCATGGCACTCACTTTGCTGTTGCGATGAAGCAAGCTCATAATCTTGCTGTAATTATCATTCACTTCAATCACTATACCCACAATACTTCCGTCAGGGCTAATGGCAGCCATATCTTTTTTTACGCCTTGCAATGCACCACGTTCAATAGTAATATAATTTTTTTGCAGTGTAAATGTATTGCCTACCACTTTTGCTGGGTAGTAATAAAACTTTCTTGTTTTTTCAAGGCTATCCTTGCGCAGGATAAGAGTGCCCAATTTTTTTGTTGTATCTAATGGGACAAAGTTTTGCGCTAATTGATTACGAAGCGCTACATTTTCAGCAGCTAATAAAGCGTTCGTTTTTTTTAATCTGAAAAAATAGGACCAATTATTATATCTGGTATTGATATCGCCAATCACTTGATTGGTCATACCACCAAAAAATGTTTGGTGTGATTTGCTATAGGACGACAAGGTCGCTAATGACACAATTTGTAGTATCAAAAAAATAAAGAAAGTAAAGTTTTGTCTTATGAACCCAATGATATTCTTCAATGGTGATCGCCTTTATAAAAGTTGATTAAATAAATCTTTTATCTCATGATGAAGGGGAATCGTTGGTAGTTCTTCAATGCAATTCCTGTTCCACGCACCACGCTTTTAAGTGGATCTTCTGCAATGTGTACAGGTAATTTAATTTTTGAACTCAAACGCTTATCCAAACCACGTAATAATGCACCACCGCCAGTTAAATACAAACCGCGACGATAAATATCTGCAGCTAATTCAGGAGGTGTTGTTTCCAATGCCTTCAAAATTGCTTCTTCTATTTTGAAAATACTTTTATCTAAAGCTTCCGCAACTTCTTGGTAGCTTACCATAATTTGTTTTGGTATACCTGTTACTAAATCACGCCCATTTACTGGCATATCATCTGGGGGATTATCTAAATCTTTTAATGCAGCACCTACATGAATTTTAATTTGTTCTGCAGTACGCTCGCCAATTAATAAACTATGATATCTTCTTAATGATTCCATAATATCTGCAGTAAATTCATCACCTCCAATACGAATACTTTGATCACAAACTATTCCTGCTAATGCAATAACTGTAATTCCAGTAGTACCACCTCCAATATCAATAATCATATTCCCAACAGGCTCTTCCACGTCAATACCAATTCCTAAAGCTGCAGCCATCGGTTCGTGAATCATATAAACTTCCTTCGCACCTGCTTGTTCTGCACTATCACGTACGGCTCTTTTTTCAACCTCGGTAATGGAAGATGGAATACAAATAACCATTCTCCAACTGGGAGGAAACAAAGGCTTCTTTGGATAAATCATTTTCATCAACTCGCGAATCATTAATTCAGCAGCGTTGAAGTCGGCAATGACGCCATCTTTTAATGGACGAATTGTTTTTATACTTTCATGCGTTTTTTCATGCATCAGTAATGCTTTTTTACCTACGCCTAAAACTTCCTTCATATTATTTCTGTTCAAAGCAATAATTGATGGTTCATTCACGACAACTTCATCATTGTGAATGATAAGGGTATTAGCAGTACCTAAGTCCATTGCTATTTCCTGAGTAAAAAAGTTAAATATGCCCATTGTAAATCGTTATTTGAATAATACTAGGTGAATGTAGCAAAATTCAACTAAAATTGCCGAAATACAAAGCTTTTTACAAATGAATCAGAAAAGAATTTCCTAGTAAAAATTTATGGAAATTCAAACCCAATATCTTTTCTGAAATACATGCCTTCAAAATGGATCATTGACAATCCATTTTTTGCTTTTGAAACAGCGTCTTGTAAGTTTATTCCTTTTGCAGTAACTGTTAAAACGCGACCACCACTTGTCACAACCGCATTCTCGTGAAAGCTAGTGCCTGCTTGAAATACATGCATATCGGGTATCGCCTTTGCTTGTTCAATACCCGTAATGATAAAATTATTTTTGTAAGCGCCAGGATAACCTCCACTTACTGCCATAACGGTTGCGAAACTTGCATTATGGTATTCAATATTGACATCTTCTAAAGTGCCATTGTCTGCTGCTGCTAATAAGCTCACTAAATCGGTTTGTAATCGGGGTAGAATTACTTCCGTTTCAGGGTCCCCTAATCGGCAATTATATTCTATAACATAGGGCTCACCTCCTTGATTCATCAGACCAAAGAAAACGAAACCCTTATAGGTCATACCTTCTTGGTGAATCCCATGAATGGTGGGTTTTACAATTCGCTCCTCCACTTTGTACATGAAGGCATCATCCATAAATGGGACTGGGGTTACGCAACCCATTCCGCCCGTATTCAGTCCTGTATCCCCTTCACCTATTCGTTTGTAGTCTTTAGCATGCCCTATAATTTTATAATTTCTCCCATCCGTTAGTGCAAAAACACTCACTTCAATCCCAGTTAAAAATTCTTCAATTACTACTTTTGAGCTGGCATCCCCAAATTGTTTGTTGAGGATCATTTCCTCAAAGCTATCCATGGCCTCCTTGTGTGTAAACGCAATAATGACGCCCTTTCCAGCAGCCAATCCATCTGCTTTTAGCACTATTGGTAAAGTATGCTTGGCAATGTATTCCTTACCTTGCTCATAGTTTTCAAATGTGAATTCAGCATAACCTGCTGTAGGAATTTGGTGCCTTTGCATGAAGTGCTTGCTAAAAGCTTTACTTCCTTCCAATTGAGCGGCTTTGGCACTTGGCCCAATGACATTAATATGTTGGGTGGCAGCATCATCTGCAAAAAAATCATAAATCCCTTTCACCAAGGGGTCTTCTGGACCCACGATAATCATTTCAATATTATTGGAAAGCGCTGCAGTTTTTAAAGCATCAAAATCACCCACATTAATGGGCAAATTGGTGCCAAATAAGGCAGTACCTGGGTTTCCAGGGGCGATGAATAGTTGGTCACATTGGTGACTACTTGCTATTTTCCAAGCCAAAGCATGTTCTCTACCACCTGCACCAATTAATAATATGTTCATAATTCGTTTGATTACACCACGAAAGTAAAATTTATTGAAGGGATTTTATTAATTTGAGGCAATTAAATAAAAAACTGCTTATGTCAACTGCTTCGCTAAAACATCCAAAAGGTTTATATGTCTTATTCGCTACTGAAATGTGGGAACGATTTAACTACTATGGCATGCGTGCTATTTTGGTTTTATTTTTAACCAAGGCATTGCTTTTTGACAAAGTTTTTGCCTCTCAAGTGTATGGTAGTTATACGGGCTTGGTTTATTTAACGCCATTGTTAGGGGGTTATATCGCGGATAGATATTGGGGGAATAACCGTTCCATCATTGCAGGCGGCTTGGTGATGGCCATTGGTGAATTTATACTTTTTGGTTGTGGAACATTTTACCAAAATGCAGATTTATCAGCCATCTTATTCTACTCAGGCTTGGGTTGTATGATTGCAGGTAATGGTTTTTTTAAACCGAATATCTCAAGTTTGGTAGGTCAATTGTATCCGAAAGGGGATAAAAGAATAGATTCGGCCTATACTATATTTTATATGGGTATTAATACCGGTGGTGCATTGGGTCCATTTGTTTGTGGTTTTTTTGGAGATACTGGAAATCCGGCTGATTTTAAATGGGCGTTTTTCGCAGGGGGTGTTGCTATGTTAATTAGTGTTGTTACACAATTATTATTTCAGAAAAAATATTTAAAAGATCCAGAGGGCAATGCACTAGGAGAGGCGCCAGCCGATGCACCAAAATGGTTTCAAAAAATTCCAGTGATGGTGGGCTTTTTATTTTTGTTATCATTAGTGACTATTACCCTTGTATATATTGATGTTAAAGTAGTGAGTTATTTATTTTACTTGTTATTGGGCTGTATTACTTTAATTGCATTTATTGTTTTTTCAGATAAAACTTTAAGCGGCATTGAAAAACAAAAGGTGTTGGTCATTTTTGTGGTTTCCTTTTTTGTTATTTTCTTTTGGAGTGCATTTGAACAAGCAGGTGCTAGTTTAACTTTTTTTGCAGAAGAGCAAACCAATCGTGATTTAGGTTTCTTTACTGTTCCCTCAAGTTTCTTTCAATCATTGAATTCAATTTTCGTTGTAAGTTTTGCCCCCGTGTTTGCATGGTTATGGGTGAAACTAGGAAAGCATGAACCTGCTTCACCTTATAAAATGGCAGCTGGTTTAATGTTGTTGGCCTTGGGTTATTTATGGATTGCCACTGGCATGAGTGGCGTGGGTACCGGTATCAAAGTAAGTATGATATGGTTAATAGGCATGTATATGCTTCACACTTTTGGGGAGCTTTGTTTGTCACCGATTGGATTATCCTTAGTGAATAAATTAGCGCCATTGAAGTTTGGCTCTTTATTAATGGCAGTATGGTTTACAGCGAATGCCTTCGCGAATAAATTAGCAGGTGTATTTAGTGCATTGTATCCTGAAAATGGAAAAACAACTTCTTTTATTGGGTATCAAATCACCAACTTACATGAATTCTTTATGTTCTTCGTTTTCATGGCCGGTGTTGCTTCCATCATTTTATTTTTTCTATCAAAAAAATTAAAAAACTTAATGGAGCAATAGTTTCATTAGTAGATATATTAAAGAAGCCACGAAATTCTCGTGGCTTCTTTATACAACCCATTTTGATGAGCAACATCCTATCGCTCTCCGCTGTTTCATTGGCAACATAAATCATATTTCTTCTCAGCTCGCCATGACGCTAAAAAATAATAAAATCAAACTAAAACTTAGAACTCGCACTGCGTAGTCAAACAGCTAAGTTTTGCACGTTCGATTTTACAATTTTTATTAACGCTATGGCTCAATGTTCAGATAATATGATTTTTATTGCCAAATAAATTAATTGAATTGCAGTTTATAAAAAGGGCTTGAAAAAATATTCTAGTCGCGAACATTTGTGAATAGCGTAAAGAAAACAACATAATACATCGTTAAAAAAATTGTGTGTTTGAGCGAAGCGAGTTCGCAATTTTTAGATGAATAATTTTTTTTTAGCGTCATTCACAGTGGAGAGCGATAGGATGTTTTTGCAAGCCTTGACATTTATCTGGCAAAAGCATTTGTTTATAACACTCCTTTTACAATCTCATCCACCACTGCAGGATCTAAAAGTGTTGAAGTATCTCCTAAACTTTTCAATTCACCTTCGGCAATTTTGCGCAGTATGCGACGCATAATTTTTCCGGAACGTGTTTTAGGCAATCCTGAAACAAATTGTATTTTATCTGGCTTTGCAATGGGGCCAATAATTCTCGTCACCGTTTGCAAAATATCCTTGCGAATTATATCAGCTGTACCATGCGTGTCTTGTCCATGTGATCCTGTATAAATGACGTAAGCGTAAATTCCTTGCCCTTTAATATCATGAGGATAACCCACCACAGCGCTTTCAACAACACCTGCGTGCATATTAATTGCATTCTCCACTTCGGCAGTACCAATACGGTGACCACTTACATTGAGTACATCATCCACACGACCTGTGATTCTAATTTGGCCTTGTTCGTTTTTTAATGCCCCGTCTCCTGTGAAATATAAATTTTCATAAGTAGCAAAATAATTCGTTCTGCATCTTTCATGATCGCCATAAGTGGTTCTCAAAGTGGCAGGCCAAGGTTGTGTAATACATAAATTACCACGGTACAATCCATCTTCCAACGTAGTAACTTCCGCTCCTTTGTCATCCACTAAAATTGTTTTTACACCTGGCATTGGATAGGTTGCCCAGCCTGGTTTTCCTGGGGTAATGCCTGCCATATTGGAAATCATAATACCGCCAGTTTCTGTTTGCCACCAAGTGTCAACAATAGGACATTTTTTCTTTCCGATATGTTCATCATACCAATGCCATGCTTCCTCGTTGATGGGTTCGCCAACGGTGCCTAATACTTTCAAACTACTTAAATTATGCCCTTGCACAGGCCCTAATCCAAATCCCATTAAGGAGCGAATCGCAGTGGGCGCGGTATATAAAATGTTAACCTTGAACTTATCAATGATATCCCAGAACCTGCCGGCATCTGGGAAAGTAGGGATGCCTTCAAACATTAAGGAAGTACCCCCTGCACTCAATGGTGCATATACAATATAGCTATGTCCTGTAATCCATCCAATATCGGCGGTACAAAAAAAGATATCATTGGGTTGGTATTGAAAAACATTTACAAAAGTATAGTTGGTATATACCATATATCCAGCAACACTATGAACAACGCCTTTTGGTTTTCCAGTAGAACCGGAAGTGTATAAAATAAATAAAGGATCTTCTGCATCCATTTCGGCAGCAGCAACATGAGTGATTCCTTGTGATTCTACTTTTTTAATTTCATCCTCCCACCAAACATCACGACCTTTTAACATGGATACTGCTGTTCGGGTACGTGTGCATACAATAACGCGTTTTAATGTTTTATTTCCAATCAAAGCATCATCAATTACGGACTTTAATGGAATGTCTTTTGCACCACGATAAGCGCCATCGCAGGTGATAATAAATTCAGCTTGTGCATCTTCTAATCTGTCTGCAATACTTTGTGCTGAGAATCCACCAAAAATAACACTATGAATGGCACCGATACGCGCGCAAGCTAATACAGCAATAGCGAGCTCTGGAATCATGCCCATATAAATACAAACACGGTCTCCTTTTTGTACACCATTATTAATGAGCACTTGTGCAAACTGACACACTTTTAAATGTAGTTGCTTGTAGGTAATAATGCGATGATGTTCATTAGGATCATTGGGTTCCCAAATGATCGCAGGGGTATCGCCTTTTTTTTCAAGGTGTCGATCAATGCAATTTTCAGTAATATTTAATTTTCCACCTTTAAACCATTCAATTTTTGGGTCCTTAAAATTCCATTCTAGAACGGTATCCCATTTTTTTCGCCATGTGAAATTCTCGGCAATAGCACCCCAAAATTTTTCCGGTTCGGCAATACTTTTTTTATAGGCTTCATGGTAGTCGTCTAAATTTTTAATTTGGTAAGGGTAGCTCATAGCGAATCGTTGAATAAATAATGATACCCAAATTTACATTTTTCAGTTTAAATTATTAACTTGAATATTCACTTGAAAACAACTTAATTTATGATTCAAGAAAAAAAGCAAAGTAGTATCGCTTTTGTTATTGGCGCATCTTCGGTAGGTACTTTGATTGAATGGTATGATTTTTACATATTTGGGATGTTGGCTACTATCATTTCAAAACAATTTTTTCCTGCAGATGCAGGCACTGCAGCACTGTTAAGCACTTTAGCCATATTTGCAGCAGGGTTTATCGTACGACCTTTTGGGGCATTGGTTTTTGGAAGATTAGGCGACTTGATTGGCCGTAAACACACTTTTTTATTGACATTGGTGATTATGGGTGGGTCCACCTTTGCCATTGGACTTGTTCCAGGTTATGCAACTATTGGATGGGCTGCGCCTATTTTAGTATTAATTCTACGTTTGTTACAAGGATTGGCGTTGGGTGGCGAATATGGCGGAGCCGCTACTTATGTAGCTGAACATGCGCCCAAAGGCCAAAGAGGTTTTTGGACCAGTTGGATACAGACCACGGCTACGCTTGGCTTGTTTTTAGCTTTAGGCGTGATCATTTTAATTAGATCAAGTCAAGGGGTTGAAAAATTTAGTGCAGAATGGGGTGGTTGGAGATATCCTTTTTGGATTTCATTATTGTTGGTGGGGGTATCTATTTTAATTAGAATGCGCATGAGCGAGTCGCCTATGTTTTCTAAATTAAAAACCGAAGGAAAAACTTCAGTGAATCCATTAAAGGAAAGTTTTGGCCATAAGGGAAATTTTAAAATGGTTTTGTTGGCCTTGTTTGGTGCTGTCATGGGACAAGGCGTGGTTTGGTATACGGGACAGTTTTATGCACAAAGTTTTATTGAAACAGTTTGTAAGGTTGAATTTATACAATCAAGAAATTTAATGTTGTGGGCGATATTAATGGCGACCCCTTGCTTTGTTTTGTTTGGATGGCTCAGTGATAAAGTAGGAAGAAAATGGATCATGCTCATTGGAATGTTGGCGGCAGTGCTAACTTACCGACCCATTTATAAACAATTTTTAAGTTTAACGAGTACGAAAAATAGAATTGAAAAAATTGATTTATCAAAAACAACAACAAGTGAACCTAAGGTGGTGATTGACGCCAAAGAGACCACTAAAATATATGTAATACAGGTTTTTGATACTGCTTACACGGATGGTGCTCATTTTAAATACACCAAAACAGATACCTTACATTTAACTGCAGCTTATGATGCCAATTTGAAAATTGATGTATTGAATCCAAGTTTAATTGTTTCTAAATCAGCGAAGCCAAATGTGGTCATTGAAAAAACAATGGATGATGCCACTTATTGGAATTTAATATGGTTGGTATTTATACAAATTGTTTATGTCACCATGGTATATGGTCCCATTGCAGCCTTCTTGGTGGAGTTGTTCCCTACAAAAATCAGGTATACATCCATGTCATTGCCTTATCATATTGGTAATGGAGTTTTTGGCGGTTTGGTGCCTTTTTTAGGCACTTTAATCGTTGAGTTTACCAAGTCACCGGAGTCGCCCATGGGGGATGCCTTGGCTGGATTATGGTATCCCATAGGTGTGGCCAGTGTGTGTTTAATTATTGGTGTCGTTTATTTAAGTAATAAAATTGATAAAAATGTAATGGACTAGCTTAGTCAAATAAGTGAATCAATTACTAAAAATAGAATCATTATGAATTCAGTTAAAAAATTATTAGGTTATGTATGGATGCTATTGGCACCTGCATTAATTTGTTTTTTAGTTTATCAGGCAGTGGAAAAAATTTCAGCCGCATCTGACGTACAAAAAGCGAATATTACTTTACAATGGGTGATTATATTACTTGTGTTTACGCCAATTTGTGTTGGTTTTTTCATTTTTGGAAAATATGCAAGCTCGAATGAGTATGCACATTTACCTGAGTCGTCTACTGAGATAGAATAACTATTTCACATTCATTTAAGGATTGTTACTTATTTTTGATCATGTCTTTAACGATAAGTCAAATAAGTAAAACTTTTGGTGCGTCAATCGCAGTCGATAATATTTCCTTCACTATTAATACAGGGGAAGTAGTTGGTTTTTTAGGCCCCAATGGTGCAGGGAAATCGACTACAATGAAAATGATTGTCGGTTTTTTACAAGCAGATAATGGTACGATTACTTTGAATGGTCTTAGTTGCGAACAAGATGCAGTTAAGTATAAAAAAATGATTGGCTACCTGCCTGAATCAAATGCTTTATATGAGGACATGTATGTGAAGGAATATTTAGGTTTTATAGCGGCTGGGCATGAAATTAAAAATCCATCAAATCGTATTAAGGAGGTGATTGAACAAACAGGATTAAATTTGATGCAGGCCAAAAAAATTAATCAGCTTTCAAAAGGGTATAAGCAGCGGGTGGGGATGGCTGCTGCAATTATCCATTCTCCGATGCTCTTACTTTTGGATGAGCCTACTGCAGGTTTGGATCCCAATCAATTAACGGAAATAAGAGCACTTATTAAATCTTTAAGTGCAAGTGCAATGATTCTATTTTCAACACATATATTACAAGAAGTCACAGCCATATGTGATCGAGTGTTAGTATTGAATAAAGGGAAATTGGTTGCAAATGATACCATTGCCGCTTTAGCAAAAAAACACGAGGCAGGTTTGGAAGAAATTTTCAAAATGCTTACCCATTAAAAAAAAGGGTGTAAATTGCGGTCTCCAATGGGTATAAAACTATTTTAGAAATTAATAAGCAATATTATGAGTTACATTATTGAAGTTCATGCAAGACAAATTTTAGACAGTCGTGGTAATCCAACCGTTGAGGTGGACGTATTAACAGACGAAGGTGCGATGGGCCGTGCGGCTGTGCCAAGTGGCGCAAGTACTGGTATCCATGAAGCAGTAGAGTTAAGAGATAACGATAAAAAAAAGTATGTAGGTAAAGGTGTTATTAAAGCTGTTAAAAATGTAAATGATCATATTGCAAAAGCAATTGAAGGATTTGATGTAAGTGCGCAAGCAGCAATCGATCAAATTATGATTGAATTAGACGGAACACCTAACAAAGGTAAACTAGGTGCGAATGCAATTTTAGCAGTAAGTATGGCGGTCGCGAAAGCAGCTGCTGAGGAAGCGAATTTGCCATTGTACAGATATATTGGAGGCACTAATGCTAAAACATTACCGATCCCAATGATGAACATTATTAACGGAGGGGCACATGCAGATAATAAAATCGATTTTCAAGAATTTATGGTGATGCCTATTGGTGCACCAAATTTTAGTGAAGGTTTGCGTTGGGGTGTTGAAATATTCCATCATTTAAAATCGGTATTAAAGAAAAAAGGATTCAGCACAAATGTCGGAGATGAGGGTGGATTTGCACCTAATATTCAAAGCAATGAGGAAGCGATTGAAACTGTGCTTGAAGCAATTCATGCAGCAGGATATAAAACTGGATCTCAAATCGCCATTGCGATGGATGCTGCGAATAGTGAGTTGTGGGATGCGAAAAAGAAAAAATATGTTTTCCATAAAAGTTCTGGAAAGGAATTGAGTAGCGATCAATTGGTGAAGTATTGGGAAAAATGGGTAAAACAATATCCTATTATTTCAATTGAAGATGGTATGGCAGAGGACGATTGGAATGGTTGGAAAGCATTAACACAAGCTGTTGGCGATAAGTGTCAACTAGTTGGGGATGATTTATTTGTAACCAATGTGGATCGTTTACAAATGGGTATTGATAAAAAAATTGGCAATGGTTTATTAGTGAAAGTGAATCAAATAGGCACTTTGACTGAAACCATCAATGCGGTTACTTTGGCGCAACACAATGGTTATAACACGATTATGTCACATCGCAGTGGGGAAACGGAAGATACTACGATTGCTGATTTAGCAGTGGCTTTAAATTGTGGTCAAATTAAGACAGGGTCGGCTTCGAGAACGGATCGTATGGCTAAATACAACCAGTTAATCAGAATTGAAGAAGCCTTAGGTGAAACGGCAATTTACCCTAAAGGGAAAGTGAAGTTTGGCAACAAATAGTTAAAAGGCTTTTAATTTTAAAGTCTTTATCATAAAAGGTTGGCGTATTATTAGAACTACACTAATTTTACTCCAACCTTTTTTTATGCAAATTTTGAAAAAAATAATTCCTTTTATTGCCAATCGATATTTTCTCGTGGCCGTTGGTTTTTTTGTATGGATGTTATTTTTTGATCAAAGAGACTTTTTTCAGCAAAACCAAAGATCTGGGGAATTAAAAAAAGTAGAAGCAGCGAAAAAATATTACCAAGACGAAATTGAAAAAACAAAGAAGCAGTTAAATAATTTACAAAACAATCCAGCCTCCGTTGAAAAATATGCACGTGAAAGATATTTATTAAGACGCGAGGGGGAAGAGGTTTATTTGTTTGAAGATACAATGCCTGCGCAAGCAAAAAAATGATAAAGAAGGAAAGGTATTTACATGTGCTAAATTATTTTCAGCAACAAATGCCGATTGCTGAAACGGAATTAACTTACGAAAGTCCATTTCAATTATTGGTCGCTGTTATTTTATCAGCACAATGCACGGATAAACGCGTTAATGAAACAACGCCATCGATTTTTAAAAAATTCCCTTCACCGGAGACCATGGCGCTTGCGCAATTTGATGACTTATTTCCTTTGATTAAAAGTATTTCCTATCCAAACAATAAAACGAAGCATTTAATTGGGATGAGTCAATTGTTGCTAGTCAATTTTAATGGCGAAGTGCCTATGACCATTGACGCCTTGGTTACACTTCCCGGAGTGGGTCGTAAAACGGCCAATGTAATTACGAGTGTCATAGACAAACAGCCCAATATGGCAGTGGATACGCATGTTTATAGGGTGAGTAGACGCATTGGGTTAGTACCAATGACGGCAACGACGCCCTTGGCTGTCGAAAAAGAATTAATCAAAAATATCCCAACGCATCAAGTACATACCGCACACCATTGGCTAATATTACATGGCAGGTACACTTGTTTGGCAAGAAGTCCAAAGTGTGCATCATGCGGCATACTTGCATTTTGTAAAGAAGGTGCTAAAAACAAAAAGGCTTCCTCCGAATAATCGGAGAAAGCCTTTTAAATGTTAATGAGGTATTGTTAGAATAACTTTTCTATCTCAGCTACTAATTCATGTTTTGCAATTGGGCTACCCATGATTCTATTAAATCCTTTTGCGTCAATAAAATATTTATCTCTAATAATTTTAATCAATTGTCCATTATTAATTTCAGGAATTAATACGGTTTCAAAATTTTTCAAAATCTCACCTAAGTTTTTAGGGAAGGGACGCATATATTTTATATGTGCATGACTGACATCTTTCCCTTTATCTTGTAATTCTTGTACTGCACTTTTAATGGTACCGTAAGTGGATCCCCAGCCTAATACCAATATTTTTCCTTTCTCTTTTCCGCTATCAATGGTTTGCAAAGGAATGTAATCAGCAATTTTTTCCACTTTTGCTTCTCTCGTCTTCACCATGAACTCATGGTTATCTGAATCATAGCTTATATTACCAGTTTCCGCTTGTTTTTCCAAACCACCAATACGGTGTTCTAATCCTGGTGTACCAGGTATCGCCCATGGTCTTGCTAATTTTTCATTTCTTTTATATGGAAGGAATTTTTCTTCCCCTTCATCTAAACTTGTTTTAAAATGCACTTCAATTTTAGGTAGATCACTTGCATTAGGATATTTCCATGGTTCAGCACCATTGGCAATATAGCCATCACTTAATAAAATAACTGGTGTCATGTGCTCAATTGCAATACGCACTGCTTCAAATGCCATTTCAAAACAATCACTTGGCGTTGCTGCTGCAATTACAGGAATAGGTGCTTCCCCATTACGTCCATAATAAGCCTGCATCAAATCACTTTGTTCTGTTTTGGTTGGCAAACCTGTTGAAGGGCCACCTCTTTGAATATTGACAATAACTAAAGGAATCTCTAACATCATAGCTAAACCCAAGGCTTCAGTTTTCAAGGCCATACCCGGACCAGAGGTGGTTGTTAAACCAATAGATCCACCGTAGCTAGCACCAATGGCCGCAGAAATACCAGCAATTTCATCTTCCGCTTGGAAAGTACGAATACCAAAGTTTTTATACTTACTTAATTCATGTAAAATATCAGTAGCAGGCGTAATTGGGTAGGATCCTAAAAATAATGGAAGACCACTTTTTTGTGATCCAGCAATTAACCCCATTGATAAAGCTTGGTTACCCATAATACTACGGTAATGACCAGGATCCATTTTAGATTTTTCAACCTTGTATCTTGTGGTAAATAATTCAGCAGTTTCCCCATAAAAATAACCCGCTTTTAGTACATCCACGTTACTATTAAAAATGGTGGGCTTCTTGCCAAACTTATCTTTTAAAAATTCAATAGTTGTTTCCAAGTTTCTATTGTAAATCCAATAGATTAAACCTAGTACAAACATATTTTTCGCACGGTCTCTTTCTTTATTTCCTAATTCAGTATATTCTTTTAAAGCTTCACGTGTTAATTTGGTGACGTCTACTTTTACTAATTCATAACCATCTAAACTGCCATCTTCCAAAGGATTCACACCATCAGTGTATGCTGCTAATCTTAAATTTTTTGTATCAAATCCTTCCAAGTTCGCAATAATCTTTCCCCCTTTTTTTAATCCCTTTAAATTTACTTTTAAGGCAGCTGCATTCATAGCAACTAAAACATCACAAACATCACCAGGAGTATAAACACGATTCGAACTAAAGTGAATTTGAAAACCACTCACCCCAGGAACGGTTCCTAATGGCGCTCTAATTTCTGCAGGGAAGTCAGGGAAAGTAGCTAGGTCAATACCTAATAGTGCGGTATTATTAGTGAATTGCTGACCTGTTAATTGCATACCGTCTCCGCTATCACCAGCAAACTTTATTACCACATCCTGTAAAACCACTTCATTTTGCATATAATCTTAAATTTGAGCACGAAGGTACAAATCGTCGGCTTAAAATGGCTATTTTTTGACATTTTATTCTGCTTTTCTAAACTAACTTCGCGCCTTCAATCATAGCCCTTTATGCACTTTCCCCTAGTTTTTTATTGCTTCACCGCTTTTTTAGGAAATATTAGCCCTTTTTTAGATGTTAAATTAGTGGGGGTGCCTCCTGAAAGCGTGTTGAATAATGGGGGTTCTGTAAGGGAATTAGCACATTTTGCTTTTTTAGCTGATGGGCCATTTGCTGGTTTAGGGAACTTTAGCTAAGCGTAGTAGTTTAGCTATTTAGTTAAAACAATTGTGTATTTTTGAATCATTAATAAAATCAATTAATTATGGCAATGTTTAAATCAAGTAATCCAACACTTACTGCAAAAATTTTTGATAAAAGTTTGCATGAAAATTCGAGTGCATTTGGCGTCATGAGTATACGTGGCACGATGAATAAGTTTGGATTTTTATTATTGATGGTGATGGCTTCGGCGATGTATGTTTGGAATGTTTATGCGGAAGGCAATGTGTCAACAGCGACCACTTTAATGATAGGGGGTGCTATTGGCGGTTTTGTTTTAGCGATAGTGATGATGTTTAAACCTAATTGGGCTGGTTATATTGCCCCAGCCTATGGTATTTTAGAAGGTTTGTTTATTGGTGGTATCAGTGCGTTTTTTAATGCAATGTTTCAAAAGTCATATCCAAATATTGTATTGCACGCGGTGGGATTAACCTTAGGGGTGGCATTAGCGATGTTTTTATTATACAATTTTAGAGTGATCAGTGTTACCAATCGTTTACGTTCCATTATTATGTCAGCGACCATGGGTATCGGTTTGTTTTATTTAATCGTTTGGGTATTGGGCATGTTTGGCGTAGATATGGGCTTTGCGTTTGATAGCTCTCCGTTAAGCATTGGTATTAGTTTGTTTATTGTGGGAATAGCTGCATTAAACTTGCTTTTAGATTTTGACTCCATTGAAAAAGCTGCCGAAATGGGGGCGCCAAAGTATATGGAGTGGTATAGCGCTTTTGGCTTGTTAGTTACTTTAGTATGGTTATACCTTGAAATCTTGAGATTATTAACCAAGTTGAATTCGAAAGATTAATCGCAACCTGCTTTTATGATATTTACAGTCCCGGGTAGAACACTCGGGACTGTTTTGTTTTCTAGCTGCCTATTTTATTGGGAAGCAGTAACACAGATGCGTTGACTTATTCAATGAATTCATTTTTTAGCTGTTATTAAAAATGGTAAATTTGAATTACAACCCAGTATTCCATGAATTTTAAGCGCGGAAAATTAGACAATGACCAGCTGATTCATTTTTATCGTTCTTTGCTATTGCCAAGAATGATAGAGGATAAAATGCTTGTGTTGTTAAGGCAAGGAAAAATTGGCAAATGGTTTAGTGGTATTGGCCAGGAGGCGATTTCGGTAGGCGCCACCTTGGCCATGGAGAAAAATGAATGGATCATGCCTTTGCATCGAAACTTGGGGGTATTCACTTCGCGAAATATGCCCTTAGCCAATTTATTTAATCAATGGCAGGGAAATGCATCAGGTTATTCTAAGGCGCGGGAACGTAGTTTTCATTTTGGGAATAAGGCACATTATATATGTGGTATGATTTCGCACTTGGGTCCGCAATTGGCCATTGCTGACGGCGTTGCGTTGGCCTATCAACAAAGAGGACAATTAAAAGCAACACTCGCATTTACGGGTGAAGGAGGAACGAGCGAAGGCGATTTTCACGAAGCATTAAATGTAGCAGCTGTTTGGGGACTTCCTGTTATTTTTTTAATTGAAAATAATGGGTATGGATTAAGTACGCCCACCAATGAACAATACCATTGCGAGTATTTAGTTGATCGTGCAAAAGGATATGGTATGGAAGGTATACGTATTGATGGAAATAATATTTTAGAAGTTTATCATACCATGCAGCGTGCTAGGGAATATTGTATTAATACGCAGAGGCCTTATTTGATTGAGTGTACCACTTTTAGGATGCGTGGCCACGAGGAAGCGAGTGGTGTAAAATATGTTCCAAAAGAAATGATGGAACAATGGTCCCGAAAGGATCCCATTAAAAATTATGAACAATTTTTAGTGCAGGAAAAAGTGCTAACAGAAATGCAGGTGGCAACCATCCGCAATGAAATAAAAAATCATATTGATGCAGCATTAAACGAAGCAATGCAACCACAATCATTTGATTTTTCTATTGATCAGGAATTGGCTGATGTATATGCTTCTGAAGAAGGAGTCGCGATTACGCCGTATGAAAAACTCAATAACCCTATTTTAAATTCAAAGCGATTTATTGAGGCAATATCGGAAGCATTAAAACAAGCGATGGTTTTATATCCTGAATTAATTTTAATGGGGCAGGATATTGCAGAATATGGCGGCGCGTTTAAAGTAACTGAAGGTTTTGTTACCCAGTTTGGCAAACAACGCGTTCGTAATACACCCATATGCGAAAGTGCAATTGTAGGAGCGGCACTTGGTTTAAGTTTAGAAGGAATAAAGTCGGTGGTTGAAATGCAGTTTGCTGATTTTGTTTCGGTTGGCTTTAATCAAATTGTAAATAATTTGGCTAAAATAAATTATAGGTGGGGACAAAATGCAGATGTGGTGATTCGAATGCCAACGGGAGCGGGTGTTGGCGCAGGTCCATTTCATTCGCAATCTAACGAAGCATGGTTTACCCATGTGCCAGGATTGAAAGTAGTGTATCCCTCCAATCCAGTGGATGCAAAAGGATTATTGATGGCGGCTATTGCAGATCCGAATCCTGTTTTATTTTTTGAACACAAAGCATTGTATCGCAGCACTAGCGCGGATGTACCAGATGAATATTATCAAATTCCAATGGGCAAAGCAAAGCTGGTCCATGAAGGTGACGACGCTTGTATCATTACTTATGGGATGGGGGTTATTTGGGCGCAGCAATACCAACAAAATCATCCAGAACTGGCCATCAGTATTTTAGATTTACGCAGTTTAGCACCTTTGGATCATGATGCGATTAGTGCAGTTGTAAAAGCAACAGGCAAGGTTTGTATACTTCATGAAGATAATTTAACTGGAGGCATTGGCGGTGAAATAAGTGCCTGGATTTCGGAACATTGTTTTACATATTTAGATGCACCCATTATGCGTTGCGCATCATTGGATACACCGATTCCTTTTAATTTGGAATTAGAAAAACAATACCTAGCCAATAGTAGACTAGAAGCCACCATGCAGAAACTACTCAACTATTAAAAAAGCCCCATCAATTTTATTCATTGAATTAAGTAAACAAGCCTACCCGTTTACGGGGTAGGCTTGAAAAAATCATAAGAGATCGTATTAACAACCCTTATTTTTCTAATTAGGGTTGTTAATACGGTACACTCTTAAAAAATTCCCACCCAATACTTTACTAATATCTTTATTGGAATAACCTCTAGCAATTAAAGCTTTTGTAAACACAGGATAATCCACCACTGTTTTTAATTCCTTGGGTGCTGAATTGATACCATCAAAATCGGAGCCCAATCCAACATGATCAACACCTACTAATTTTACAATATGATCAAAGTGTTGCATGAGTTGTTCTAGGTCAGGTTTGATATTGCCACTTTCATTTGGATATTTATCTGAAATCATCGTGAATGCATATTCGCGTTGAATACCTGTTGCTAGCAAAGAATCAATTTCATTTGCATGTTTTTTTCTAAAGGCCGCATCTTTTTTTGAAAAGTTACTATCCACAAAACCAGAGAAAAAATTTAAATGGATCACCCCGCCATTTTTTCCTATCGCAATAATTTGATCATCTTTTAAATTTCTTGAAACAGGACAAATGCTATAGGCATTGCTATGTGATGCAATAACGGGTTTGGTGGTTGTATTTATTGCATCCCAAAAAGTGGTTTCGCCCACATGCGATACGTCTACTATTATTCCCAGTTGATTCATGCGTTGTATAATTTCTTTTCCAAATGTATTTAGCCCTTTTTTACGGGTGAAGTTTGGATTTTTTTCATCTGCGTGTGAGCTTGCCCAGCTCGGTGAATTATTCCAGGTAAGTGTCATGTATCTAACACCACGTGCATAAAAAGTATTCAACTTATTAATATCATCTTCAATCATATGACCACCTTCAACGCCATACTGTGCAATAAATTTATTTTTCTTCAATGCGTCTTGAATTTCTTTCCAAGTTTTTGCTACCACCATTTTATTCCGATTTCTTGCAGCAACAGCATCTATTGTATCCATTTCACGCATCGCCCAAGCATAGGGATTTACTTTTTCACCATCACACCAAATGGAAAATAATTGATAATCAACGCCGCCTTGCTTAAAACGCGCCAAATCTGAATGATTTATTCCCCTCAAATCCTGATCTAGGCTTACTTTTTTCTCGATACAAGCAGTCACACAGTCATTATGGGCGTCAACAAGTACTGAATTAAAATGGATCGCCTGCGCGCTTGCACTAGCTGAAACGAGGAGTAAAAGGGCGGCTAAATATTTCATACAATAGGATTGTTTTAATTGACAACTAAAATAACTATTTTTGCCCACAGAAAAACGACTATGTTAGATAAATTAGAAGCCATACAAGCTAGGTTTGAACAAGTGGGCGTGGCTTTGACCAACCCTGAAATCATTAATAACCAATCGGAGTTTGGTAAGTTGAGCAAAGAGTACCGCTCTTTGGAAAAAATCATGCAACCTTTTGAGCGTTATAAAAGAGTTTTAGCGGATCATCAATTTGCCAAAGAGAGCTTAAATGGAGATGATCCTGAGATGCGTGAACTAGGCAAGCTTGAATTGCCAGCATTAGAGGACGAGAAAATACAATTAGAAAAGGACTTAACTAAATTATTAATACCTAAGGATCCGCAGGATGATAAAAATGCAATTATCGAATTAAGGGCGGGTACTGGCGGAGACGAAGCAAGTTTATTCGTAGGTGATTTATTAACCATGTATACCAGGTATTGTCAAAAGAAAGGATGGAAAGTCGCCATTGCGAGCGAGAGTGAAGGAACCGTCGGTGGTTATAAGGAAGTAATATTAGAAGTAGCGGGTGAAGATGTGTATGGCACTATGAAATTTGAAAGTGGGGTACATCGTGTGCAACGTGTGCCAAGTACAGAAACACAAGGAAGGGTGCATACCTCAGCTGCAACTGTTGCGGTAATGCCAGAAGCGGAGGAGGTTGATTTTGTATTGAATCCTGCAGATGTAAAAATGGAAACTTCCCGAAGTGGGGGTGCGGGTGGTCAGAATGTAAATAAAGTAGAGACCAAAGTGATGCTGACGCATATTCCAACTGGGACGGTGATTATTTGTCAAACTGAAAGGTCGCAGTTAGGAAATAGAGAAAAAGCCATGGGCATGATGCGTACTAAATTATTTGAGGAGCAGGTACGCAAGCAGGAAGATGAAATTTCGCGTCATCGTAAAACATTAGTGAGCACAGGTGATCGTAGTGCAAAAATTAGAACTTATAATTGGCCTCAAGGTAGGGTGACAGACCATCGCGTAGGGGTCACTTCTTATAATTTAGATGCGGTTATCAATGGTGAGATCGAAGAATTTATTGAAGCATTACAGGTAGCTGAGAATGCAGAAAAAATGTTGGTACAAAATTAATTTGTTCCCGCAATACTTTTTTCCCAATCCCATGCGGTGCGCATCATATCATCTAAGGAGTATTTAATTTCCCAGCCTAACTTTTTTACAGCGTAATCGTTGTTGGCATAAATTGCAACAATATCTCCTGCGCGTCTTGGTCCTATTTGATAATTTAGCGCAAGACCTGATACTTTTTCAAATGCTTTTATAGCTTCAAGTACAGTAATACCATTGCCTGTACCCAAATTAAAAATTTCACAACTCTTGGGCTGATTATTTTTTATTGAATATTGTAATGCCAAAGTATGTGCGCGAGCAATGTCGCAAACATGAATGTAATCACGGATGCAACTACCATCGCGTGTATCGTAATCATCGCCATACACTTGCATCGTTGCTAATTTTCCAATGGCAGTTTGTGTAATGGCTGGTACTAAATTTTGAGGACGACCAATGGGTAATTCTCCAATTGCATTGGATGGATGTGCGCCTACTGGATTAAAATAACGCAACAAAATAGTAGACAAAGATGCAACAAAAGCAGTATCCTTAATAATGCTTTCGCCCATTTGCTTGGTGGCACCATAAGGGGAAGCGGCAGGTTGTAAAGGGGTTTGTTCAGTAACAGGAATGGAATCCGGGTTGCCATAAACAGTACAAGAGGAAGAAAAAATAAAATGCATTGCATTGTACTTTACTGCCAACTTTAATAAATTCACTAAGGAGAAAATATTATTCTCGTAATAGGCCAAAGGCATTTCCACGGATTCGCCCACTGCTTTGTAAGCAGCGAAATGTATGACGCCGGTGATACTTGGATTTTCGGTAAATATGGATGCTGCTGCTTGTGCATTAGTTAAATCAATATTGTAGTTTTTTACTTTTTTACCAGTAATTTTTTCAATACCCGCCAATGAATTCTCGGATGACCTTGATAAATTATCAACTGAAATTACATTAAAGCCATTTTCAATTAAATCTACAATGGTATGTGCGCCAATATAACCACAACCACCTGTCACCAAAATTGTTTGCATGTTGAAAATTTAGTAAGCAAAGTAACGGAAAAATATCCTTAAGACATCGAGTTAGGTAAGGTAAAACCTACCGTTGTGCCCACATTTACGGTACTTCTGATATGCATGGTTTCCTGATGTGCTTCTAATATGTGTTTGCAGATGGCAAGTCCGAGGCCGGTGCCACCAATATCTCTACTTCGCGCATCGTCTGTTCTATAAAAACGCTCAGATAATCTTGGGATATGTTCCTCCGCAATGCCAATACCATCATCACTTATTTCAATCAACACTTTACCATCTTCCAATTTGTATACGCTGGCAATAATTTGGCCATCTATTCTTCCATACTTCGACGCATTGGAAAATATATTTACTAAAACTTGGTAAATTTTATTTTTATCAGCAAAAACAGTGGTGGGGGATTCACTTCCTTTTTTAAAATGGAATTGAATATTTTTTTTAAGGCCCTTTACGCTTAAGTTTTGCGCCACTTCATTAATTAAATCCTGAATAACAAAGGAATGTTTTAATATGGGATCTTTGCTTATTTCTAAATTAGTAATGGTATCAACATCATTTAATAACTGAACTAAACGCAAAACATTAGCTTGCGCTTGATGAACAAATTTGTCCCTTTGTGCAGGGTTGTCTATTTCGCCATCACTTAATAATTCAAGGTATCCTTGAATGGCAAAAATGGGTGTTTTAATTTCGTGCGACAAATTTTGTAGAAATTCCTTTCTAAATTCTTCATTAGATTGAAGCGTCGCAATTTCATTTGCTTTTTGAACGGCCCATGCTTCCACATCTTCTCTTACTTCATCCATTCCCTTTCTAGGTAGTATATATTTTTGGTAGGCCTCTTCACGTTTTGTTGCTTTTGTTTGTGCAATTAATTTGTAGATCAATTTTATTTTTCGATAAACAAAGAAATCTAAAATTTGATGTATTAATAAGTAAGCAAAAATAAAGCTGGTTAAAAAGTAACCCACCCAATAACGCCAATCATGAATGAATAAAAAAACACTAGTCGCAATAATGACAGATAGTAATAGCGCGGTTAGTGCCGCTAATTGCTTTGGAGATAAATTTTTTTGTTTAAACATGCACCTTTGCCTTTATATAGGCGAATACGAAGGTATCTATTTTGTAACTAATAATCGAATTTGTAACCCACCCCTTTCACAGTGGTGATACAATCAATACCTAGTTTCGCTCTTATTTTACGAATATGAACATCAATGGTGCGATCACCGACGATAACATCATTGCCCCAAACTTGGGAAAGTATTTCGTTTCTTAAAAAGACACGACCTTTTTGCGCTGCCAATAAATATAAAAGTTCAAATTCTTTTTTAGCTAAAATATATTGCACGCCATTAAGGGCTGTTCTGTATTGCGCAGGGTCAATGGTTAAGCCATTGGTGGTAACAATCTTTGAATCGCCAGCGGCAGGTTGAATTCTTCTGAAAAGTGCAGTGATGCGACTTATTAAAACTTTAGGACTAATTGGTTTCGATACAAAATCATCTCCGCCCAATTCAAGTCCTTTAATATGTGAATCCTCATCATTGAGTGCTGTCAATAATACGATTAGCGTTTTATCAAACTGTGAATTGCTTCTTAAGTATTCGCAAACTTCAAATCCGGTTCGCTTTGGCATCATTACATCTAAAATAATACAATCTGGTTCAAATTGTTTTGCTTTTTCAATGGCCTCACTTCCGTCACATGCCGTTGTAATATCAAATCCAGCCTTCATCAAATGAAAACTTAATATTTCAATGATGTCGGGTTCGTCATCAGCAATCAATATTTTTAAAGGGGTATCTGCCATAATTGCTACAAAAGTAATTCTTAAAAAGCACAACCTTCTTGTTGCTGATTATTATCAAATTGTTAACTAAATAACTTAAAACCTTAAGCCTTAAGTAGATACTTAATATATGGGTTGTGTAATTTTTCTCTACTCCAGGTAGTGGCTGGTCCATGACCGGAGTAAATAGTAAGGCTATCTGGTAAGGGAAAAATTTGTTCTTGGATACTTTTAACCAAGTCAATGGGGTTGCTTCCAGGTAAATCGGTACGGCCAACCCCATCCATGAAAATCAAATCGCCGCCAATGATAAAATCCTGATTTTCATTGTAAAAGCAAACGCTTCCAGGGGAGTGTCCTGGGGTAAGCAGTACTTTGAAACGATCCTCACCCAATGAAATAATTTCATCGGGTTGTATATACTGAACAGGGCCGGTATAGGGTTCAGTAGCGACGCCCCATTTAGCAGCGGCTTCGGGCAAGCGATCTAAAACAATTTGTTCATTGGGATGAAAATGAGCAGCCAATTGATAGGTGGTGCTAATAAAATTATTTCCAAATACATGATCTAAGTGACAATGCGTATTTAATAATAAGGTGGGTGTTAATTGTTGGGTACTAATAAAGTCAGTTAACATTTTTTGTTCCATTCGTGTGTAACAACCTGGGTCAATAATAATGGCTTCTTTATGCTCATTATAAAGTATATAAGTATTTTCTTGAAAAGCATTAAAACAAAATTCTTGAATCGTTAACATATAAATATTTTTAAAAATTGCAAGGTATTGTTTAACGCGGCTTGCAAATACTTTCGACAACAGCTGTTTTGTAATTATTTATTAGCACTTAAATGACTGCAAATATTTTTTACAATATATGGACCTTCATAAATAAATCCTGTCCAAATTTGCACCAATGATGCGCCTGCATCTATTTTTTGTTTTGCATCCGCTCCTGTGAAAATACCGCCACTGGCAATGATTGGAATACGGCCATTTAATCCTTTGTGTAAGTAGCTTAGTACCTCGGTTGACATTACTAGTAAAGGTTTTCCGCTGAGTCCACCTGCACCAAATGTTTCAGAAGTAGCTAAGTTGTTAGCATTTAAAATTGTACGGTCAATGGTGGTATTGCTTGAAACTAATCCATCTATTTTTATTTCCTGTACCAATGAAATAATATCGTCCAATGCGCTATTTTCTAAATCAGGCGCAATTTTTAGTAAAATGGGTTTGTTGTTTTTATTCAAGTTTTGCAATTCTGAAAAAATCTTTCTTAAGGATTCTTTTTCTTGCAATGCCCTTAATCCTGGGGTATTAGGTGAACTTACATTTACCACAAAGTAATCTACCACTTCATCGAGTCCTTTAAAATTGATGCAATAATCTTTCCATGCGTCTTCATTTTCGGTTACTTTATTTTTCCCAATATTGCCACCAATAATTAAAGTGCTATTTGATTTTGATTTTCGTTTTTTTAATCTTGTTGCAATGGCCTCCACACCTTCGTTATTAAATCCCATGCGATTGATTAAAGCTTGTTGACTAGGTAGTCGTAACATTCTGGGTGTTGGATTACCCAATTGTCCTTTAGGGGTCACGGTGCCAATTTCAACAAATCCAAATCCAAGTATTTCTAAAATGTCCAAATGCTCCGCATTTTTATCAAATCCAGCACCCAGTCCCACAGGGTTTGGGAAGGTTAAACCAAAATGCGTACTGCTCAAATCCTTGCTTTTATATTGAAATTGCCTTGCAAGTAGCTCATTCATAAATGAAGGAATACTTGTAGCTACATGTAAAGCCTTCATGGAAACGGTATGTGCGGTTTCAGGAGGCAGTAAAAACAGTAAGTTTCGAATCAAAGGATAGATCATATTGCAAATTTACAATGAAATATTTAGTTGCATAAACAACTGTTTATAAAAATCACTACATTTATGGTGGAATTAGTCAAGATTTTAAATATTTTTTATGCAAGAGGCTTATATCGTAGCAGGTTTTAGGACTGCAGTAACCAAAAGTAAAAAAGGGGGCTTTCGTTTTATGCGATCCGACGAATTAGCGATTGAAGTAATTAAGGGTTTAATGAAAACATTGCCATCGGTTGATCCAAAATTAGTGGATGATGTTATTGTTGGTAATGCTGTTCCAGAAGCGGAGCAGGGATTACAATTTGGTCGCATCATTGCAGCAAAAGCATTAGGTATTGAAGTTCCAGGTATTACCATCAATAGATATTGTGCAAGTGGTTTAGAAAGTATTGCGATGGCCACTGCAAAAATTAGAACGGGTATGGCTGATTGTATTATTGCAGGTGGTACAGAATCTATGTCCATGGTCCCAACTGCAGGCTGGAAAACAGTTCCAGCGTATTCAATCACAGTGGATGAACCTGATTATTATTTATCTATGGGGTTAACTGCGGAAGCAGTAGCCAATGAATATAAAATTTCAAGAGAAGATCAAGATGCGTTTGCATTGGCATCTCATCAAAAAGCAAAGCAAGCCATTGAAAATGGGTATTTCAAAAAAGGTATTTTACCAATTGAGATCAATGAAACTTATATCAATGAAAAAAATAAACGTGCAACAAGAAATTATATCATTGATACGGATGAAGGCGTAAGGGCAGACACAACGATTGAAGCATTAGGAAAATTAAAACCGGCATTTGCTTTAAATGGTTCTGTAACCGCGGGTAACTCCTCACAAACCAGTGATGGTTCAAGTTTTGTAATGGTGATGGGTGAAAAGATGATGAATTCCTTGGGATTAAAACCCATTGGTCGGTTGGTGAATTGCGCATCGGCAGGGGTACATCCTAGAATTATGGGAATTGGCCCGATTGCAGCCGTACCAAAAGTATTGAAACAAGCAGGTATGAGTTTGGATCAAATTGATCTATTTGAGTTGAATGAAGCTTTTGCTTCTCAATCTTTAGCAGTAATTCGTGAACTGGGTTTAGATACCAGTAAGGTGAATATTAATGGAGGTGCCATTGCCTTAGGCCATCCATTGGGATGTACTGGAAGTAAACTTACTGTTCAGATAATCAATGACTTAGAGCGACTCAATCAAAAATATGGTATTGTAACAGCCTGTGTGGGCGGCGGTCAGGGTATCGCGGGAATTATCGAAAGATTATAAATTTTGGTGATCCATTTTGCATCTGCCATGGGTCTAAGTTGATGATTTTCAACCCCATTCAAATTTTTGGGGTATGTTAGGGGCATTGGGCCATTTCGACCATTTTCCATTTGTCCTTTTTTTGCGGTTTTTTGCCTAAAAATTAATAGTTTAGGTGCTTCATTCATTGTCAAATAAGCAAACTTATAATTATGCGTATATCTATCTTGGGAAGCATTGTGTTAGCGAGTGTTATGTTAACAACAACCGTATCTGCACAAAAAACAAAAAAGGTGACACCAGTTGTGGCTGCGCCTACAACAAAAGTGGACATTAATAAAGTATTTAAAAACTGGAAGCCACGTAACGTAGGTCCTGCTTCCATGAGTGGTCGTGTTACCTCCATTGATGTAGAAGTAGCAAATCCAAATAATATTTGGATAGGTGCTGCATCCGGGGGTGTTTGGAAAACGAGTAATAGTGGTGTTAGTTGGACACCCGTTTTTGACGAACAACCCATTTTAAATATTGGTGCAGTAGCCATGCAACAAAGTAATCCAAGTGTGGTATGGGTTGGAACAGGTGAGGGAAATCCAAGAAACTCAATCAGCATTGGAGAAGGTATTTATAAAACTTTGGATGCAGGTAAAACATGGAAAAAAATGGGACTAGAACAAACTAGAAACATTCACCGTGTGATTATTGATCCAACCAATCCAAATGTGGTTTATGCCGGTGCTATCGGAAACCCTTATGGGCAAAGCAAAAACAGAGGTGTATATAAAACAACAGATGGTGGCGAAACTTGGAATCAAATATTATATACCAATGATACTTCAGGCGTGGGGGATATGATTATGGATCCAAAAAATCCTAACAAATTATTAGTAGCTATGTGGCATCACTATCGTAACCCCTATCATTTAGAGAGTGGTGGAAAAGGGAGTGGTATCTATATGACGATTGATGGTGGTAAAAATTTCACAAAATTGGGCAAAGAAAATGGATTGCCTGATGGTAATTTAGGTCGTGTGGGTATTGCGATTAGTAAATCAAATCCAAATAGAGTTTATGCTTTAGTAGAATCAACCAAAAGTGGTTTGTATAAGAGTGATGATGGCGGCTATAATTTTACTTTGGTAAATGCACAAAAATCTATCGTGGACAATCGTCCATTTTATTTCCAAGATATTATTTGTGATCCTTTAAACGAAAATACACTTTGGTATATCAGTCAAACAGTTGTGAAGAGTATTGATGCTGGTAAGAATTTTGAAACCATTATTCCATACAGCGGTATTCATCCGGATCACCATGCATTTTGGATTCATCCAACTGATAATAAGTTCATGGTCGATGGAAATGATGGTGGTATTGGTATTACAAGAGATGGTGGAAAAACCTGGATGTTTGATGAAAAAATTCCTGTAGGACAATTTTATCACGTGAATGTAGATAATGAAACACCTTATCATATCATGGGAGGTATGCAGGACAATGGTTCATGGAGAGGTCCGGCGTATACTTTTATTGACGGCGGTATTAAAAATTACTACTGGGATAATTTATGGGGTGGAGATGGCTTTGATGTAATGCCTGATCCTGAAGATGCAAATTGGGTGTATGCAATGAGCCAAGGAGGTTCAGTAGGAAGATACAATACAGCAACGGGTGAACAAACTTACATTAAACCGCCAGCCCCTGATGCAACAACATTGATGCGTTTTAACTGGAATGCTGCAATTGCGCAGGACCCATTTGATAAAAAAACAATTTATTTTGGTTCTCAATTTTTACATAAGAGTACGAACAAGGGAGCGGCTTGGAAAATTATTTCAGCTGATTTAACGACCAACGATAGTGCCAAAATTGACCAAACAAATAATGGTGGATTGAGTGTCGATATTACAGGTGCTGAGAATCATTGTACCATTTTAACTATTGCACCTTCAAGTGTACAAAAGGATTTAATATGGATAGGTACTGATGATGGCAATGTTCAATTCACAGCCAATGGTGGAGATACTTGGAACAATGTTACGGCAAATATTACAGGACTTCCTAAAGGCGCATGGATTGCGCAAGTGCGCACATCAACTTATAATGCGAATGAAGCATTTGTAGTTGCAAATAATTACAGACAAGGTGACTTTGCTCCTTATGTTTTCAGAACAACGGATCAAGGAAAAACTTGGACTAATATTTTAAGCGCTGCAAAAGTCACTGGCTATGCATTAACCGTTATACAAGATATTGCTGAGCCTAATTTATTTTTTGTAGGAACAGAGCAAGGCATGTTTGTGAGTTTAGATAATGCAGAAACTTTCCAACAATGGAAAAATGGATATCCTTCTGTATCTACTTACGATTTTGCAATACAAGAAAGAGAAGCCGATTTAGCAATTGCAACATTTGGTCGTGCGATGTGGGTATTAGATGATATTCGTCCATTAAGAAGATTAGCAAAAAATAAAGGAGAAGTTACTGACTTCTTTGTTTCTGCGCCTCCATCAAGTATTAATGCAACTTATAAAAATTCATCTTACGAGTGGAGCACATGGGGAATGTATGATGGCGAAAATAGACCAGGTGGATATCCAGTATCCATATTTTTAATGGATTCAATTAAAAGTGTAAAAGTTCAAATTAAAGATGCCAATGATAAAGAAGTAAGAAACTTAACTTTTAAAGTAGATTCAGGCTTAACAAAAAATTATTGGAGATATGAGCAAAAAGGAACGCGAGGTGCTGGTATGCCTAAATTAGGAGGCGCTGGTGGTGGTGGTGGACGAAGAATGATGTTTAATCCAAGTGCAGGAGGAGATGAAGATAGAGAGTACAGAGGAAGAGCTGTTTTAGCTGGAAAATATAAATTAATTGTAACTGCTAAAAATAAGAAAGATTCTATCTGGCTGGAAGTGAAGGATGACGTTAGAGTCACTAATAAAACCGAGATTGTAAAAAAACAAGATGAAATGATGGCGAAGTTTCAACCAAGTGCAGATAAGTTAAATATGGTGATGGATCAATTGGATGAAGTGGATGCTTTATTGTTACAATTAACAGCTGAATGGAAGGATAAAAAAGACAAAGGCTTAGACACACTCAATAAAACGCATAAAAAAGTAACTGCAAGTGCTAAAAAGTTACGTGAATTTATCTCAGGTAAAGCCCAGGAAAAGCAAGGATATGGAACAGTAGATGTTATTACACCAATGACAACTATCAGGGCTGCGACCATGTTAATTGCTGGAAAAAATACCATCCCAGGTGAGCAGGAAGAAGAAAAATTAAAAGATGCGGAGGCTGCAATTCGAACTGTAGTTGAAAAAGCAAATGCGTTCTTTGCGAATGAATGGGCTTTCTTCAGAAAATTAGTAGAAGCAACCCCTATTAAAAAATTCAAGGATTACGAAGTCATTAAATAGTAAACGAACAACCCCTTCCCCATAAAGGAGGGGGTCGTTTTTTTTATCCATATTCATTTTAATAATTAATACACATGAAAAAAATATTTTTATTTGCCACACTGATTACAGGTTTATTTAGCAGTATTGCGGTGATGGCGCAAAAGAAAAAAGCAGTTGCAGCAGCTCCTACGCCGCAAGTAATTTTGGCAAAAGATCCAATCATTAAGGAGCAATCATTTCGATTGTTGGGACCCTTCAGAGGTGGAAGGGCAGCAGCGGGTGTTGGATCTTATACGGATGTAAACACCTTTTATATGGGTGCCACTGGTGGGGGTGTTTGGAAAACAATAGATGCAGGAAACAATTGGAAAAATATTTCTGACGGTTATTTTGGCGGCACCATTGGTGCGATTGCGATAGCGCCATCCAATGAATCAGTGATTTATGTGGGAGAAGGGGAGAATTCAATGAGAGGTAATGTGAGTGAGGGATTAGACGGTATGTGGAAATCAACAGACGATGGTAGGACATGGAAAAATATTGGATTAAAGGAAGCTAGACATATCGTTCGCCTTATTGTTCATCCTAAAAATCCAGATATTATTTGGGCAGCAGTGATGGGTCATTTATTTGGACCTAACGAAACAAGAGGCGTATTTAAAAGTATCGATGGTGGTCAAACATGGAAAAAAGTATTGTATGTTAATCCACAAACAGGTGCAAGTGATTTAATCATAGATCCTACTAACCCTGAAACTTTATATGCAGGTACTTGGCAATTAATCCGCACTCCTTATAGTTTAGAAAGTGGCGGCGAAGGTTCTGGTTTATATAAAAGTACAGATGGTGGAGAAACTTGGAATTCCATTAAATCCAATAAAGGGTTTCCAAAAGGAGTATGGGGTATTACAGGCATTGCAGTAGCAAAATCAAATCCAGATAAACTATATGCAATCATTGAAAATGCAAAAGGGGGATTATATATGTCGGAGAATGCAGGTAAAACTTGGGCATTAATTAATAGTGATAATAATATTCGTCAAAGAGCTTGGTATTATACTAAAGTATTTGTGGATCCAGTCGACGAAAATAAAGTGTATTGCCCCAATGTAAACTTTATGATGTCAAGTGATGGTGGACGAAGTTTTGTAGCAGGAAGAACACCGCATGGCGATCATCATGATTTATGGATTGATCCTAAAAATGGTAAGCGCATGATTGTTGCAGATGATGGTGGCGCGCAAGTAAGTTTAGATGGTGCAAAAAACTGGAGCACAGTGATGAATCAACCTACAGTTCAAGTATATCGCTTAAGTACAGATAATCATTTCCCTTATCGCGTATTAGGTGCACAACAAGATAATTCTGCATTCAGAATTTTATCAAGCACTTATGGTTCTTACATTGGAGAGAATGATTTTGATGTAACTGCTGGTGGTGAAAGTGGCTATATTGTTGCTGATCCTACGAATAGTGATATTGTTTATGGTGGTTCTTATGGCGGTTTAATCACAAGATATGATCACAAAACTGGTGAGAATAGAGTGATTAATGTATGGCCTGATAACCCAATGGGTGCTGGCGCAGAAGCAATGAAATATCGCTTTCAATGGAATCATCCAATTTTCTTTTCTCCGCACAATCCAAAGAAACTATACACAGCAGGTAATCATTTATTTGCCACTGAAAATGAAGGTGCAAGTTGGAATATGTTATCACCTGATTTAACGACCAACGACAAGAGCCGTCAAAAAAGTTCTGGAGGTCCGATCACACAGGACAATACCAGTGTGGAATATTATTGTACCATATTTACAGCGGCTGAATCGCCATTAGAAAAGGATTTGTTATGGACAGGAAGTGATGATGGCATCATTAATGTAAGTAAGGATGGTGGCAAAAATTGGAAAAATGTTACCCCGAAGGACATTCCACAATGGATGATGTGGAATCGTGTGGAAATAGATCCAATCAGAAAAGGAACGGCTTATTTTGCTGGAACACGTTATAAGTTAGATGACTTCACGCCATATTTATATGTAACACGTGATTATGGTGAAACCTGGGAAAAAATAACCAATGGTATTGATCCAATGCATTTCACAAGAGCCATCGTTGCTAGTCCACGTAAGGCAGGTGTATTATTTGCTGGAACAGAGTATGGTTTGTATATATCTATAAATGATGGAAAAAATTGGGAGCCCTTCCAATTAAATTTACCCAAAACACCAATAACAGATTTATTAATCCGTGATCATAATTTAATTGTTGCAACACAAGGTCGTAGCATTTATATTTTAGATGATTTAAGATTCATTGAGAATCATGATGCTTCAAACGCAACTAAAAACAAAGTATTTCCAATTGCAAAAACATATCGCGTACCTCCACAAATGGGCGGCAGACGCGGTCGTGGTATGATTACGAGTGCTCCGAATAATGTGGGCGCAAACCCTCCTAAAGGTGTTGTGATTAATTATTGGAAAGCGAATACTTCTGATTCTACAAGAGTTATGATCAGCATATTGGATGACCAAAAAAAGGTCATCAGAACTTTTAACCAAAATGATGTGGGCGGACCAAGCTCGGAAGCTGGATTTCAAAATTTTGTTTGGAATATGTACCATAAGGAAATTGAAAAGCCTGAGGAAGGTTTGATTCTTTGGAATGGTGCAACGAGTCCAGTATTAGCAGCGCCAGGCAATTATTTTGCAAAAGTGATGATTGAGAAGGATTCTACTGAATTGCCTTTTGAAATTGTAGCGGATCCAAATTACAAAGTAAGTAATGCTGATTTAAAAGCACAGGAACAATTTTTATTGTCTGTAGCGGATAATTTTAGTGCCATTATGAAAACATTAAAAGGAATTAAAGAAATCAGAACACAAATTCAAACCGTACAAAAGAAAACAAAGGATACGAGCTTCCAAAAGCAATCCAACGCGATTTTGGCTAGCCTTAAGACGATTGAGGAAGCACTGCATCAAACCAAAGCGAAGAGCGGACAGGATGTTTTAAATTATCCTATTCGTTTGGATGATAAAATTGCAGGTGTATTTGGATCTGCATCATCAGGTTACACCGCACCAACGAAACAAGTACAAGAAACTTTTGTGGATTTAAAAGCACAAGTAGATGTGCAATTAAAGCTGTATAATGATTTGAAAAAAGAAGGCATTAAGGCTTTAAACGAAGCTGTACATAAATTAGGAATACCAGTGATTGGTAATTAGTATTTAGTTAATACCTGTTTAAAAAGGGTCCCTCGAAAATTCGAGGGACCCTTTTTTTTGTGTAGTATTTTAGTATAGTGCGGGTAGGATCTTTTATAAGTGTAATATTTCAACTCCCTTTTTTGAAATTATATTATTACCTCTGGCCATTTGAAATTCGACTATTTAAAATCAGTGTACAATAAATATTTTTTACGCATCATTTTGAATGCAGATAATTTAGGCTCCCAACTTTTCCTGATTTCGGATTCAGATGTACCTGCTATTAATTGTTCCATTAAGGTTGCGTTGCCTGCAAGTTTATTAAAAAAGTAGGCAGTGGGCTCGCCCGATTTAGGACGTATAAAAAAGGAATCCTTTTGCGGGAAGCTTTTATAAATTTCAATGATTAGTGCGACATCAATTTTATTTTTTGGCGGGGTAGTTTTTGATAAATCCCAGCCATAACATTTTTGTCCATATAGTTTTGAACTCATTGCGCCTATACGCGGCGCTGGGGTAAAGTTGAATGCCTGACTTGTTATACTTGGGTGACCAATATTTGCAAATGCATTCGGGGTGCCTCGGCCTTCGCTTAATACTGTGCCTTCAATTAAACAGGTAGTGGGATACCAATAAATGGAATTCATACTGGCCAAGTTAGGGGATGGCGCTACATCCACGGTATACATGGATGAATGCGTGTAGTTTTTATTTGGTATAATTGTAAGGGATAAGTTGTTTTTACCGGCCACCACTTTTAACCAATTTTCTCCTTGTAATAATTGCGCATATTCGCCCATGGTTAAGCCATATACAGTGGGGATGGGGTTTTTACCTACACCACTTGAGAATGGGGCTTCCAAAACCGGACCATCCACAAAATGTCCGTTGGGGTTGGGGCGATCTAAAATAATCACTGGCTTGTTGTTCGCCATCGCTGCTTCCATATAATATTGTAAGGAGTTGATATAAGTATAAAAACGGGTACCTACATCCTGTACATCAAATAACATGATATCTACATCCGATAAATCATTGGCATCGGGCGCACTTTTTTTACCGTATAAGGAAACTATTTGAATGCCTGTTTTTGGATCAATCTCATCGGATACCTTTTCGCCTGCATCAGCAGTCCCTCTTAATCCATGCTCGGGTGTAAATATTTTTTGTATTTGAATACCCGCTGCTTTTAAGGTATCAATTAAATGTTTGCCATTGATAGTGGCAGTTTGATTGGTAAATAAACTAACCCTTTTGCCTTTTAATAAGGGAAAATATTTTTCCGTTTGGTAGGCGCCGGGTAAAATGGGCTTAGTTTTTTGTGCAGTTACAACCAATGAACTGGCAAGCAGTAGGATGCTAACAAATAGGCAGCTAATTTTTTTCATATTAAACAGTATCGTTGAAAACACAATTTAGTATAAAAACAAAAGCAGTGATGTGTTTTTTGATTAACTCAGGTATTTGCCAACAATCGGCATGCGACGACCTACGCCAAAGGCCTTTGCTGAAATGCGAATAATGGGACAGAACTGATTTCTTTTGTATTCATTATTATTGACCATCTTAAGTGTTCTATCCACCAGCGCATTGTCAAAACCTAATGCTTTTATATCATTGGGGTTGGCGCGTCTTTCAATATATTGGTAAAGTATTTGATCCAAAACCGCATAATCAGGTAAACTATCGCTGTCCTTTTGATTCGGTCTTAGTTCGGCACTAGGCGCTTTTGTAATGATATTCGTTGGGATAATTTCTTGATGGCGGTTAATATATTTGGCTAGCTCATACACTTGTAGTTTATAGCAATCACCTAAAACACCTAATCCGCCTGCCATATCTCCATATAAAGTACCATACCCTGTAGCAAGTTCACTTTTATTAGAGGTGTTAAGTAAAATATAACCAAACTTATTTGCAATGGCCATTAAAATATTACCTCTAGACCTGCTTTGTATATTTTCTTCAGCCAAGGAAAATGGCAGATCCTTAAATAAAGGATTTAAGGTTGCTAGAAATTGTTCATACACTTCCTTGATAGGAATAATATCATATTTGTTATCCAAATTTTGACTCAAAGCAACTGCATCATTTACTGAATGGTCTGTTGAGTAGGGAGAAGGCATTAAAACTGCGTGCACATTTTCTTTGCCCAAGGCTTCACAAGCAATCGCTAGGGTAACAGCCGAATCAATACCGCCAGAGGATCCAATAATAGCTTTGGTGAATCCCATTTTATTAAAATAATCCTTTACGCCTAACACTAATGCTTGATATACTTGTTCAATATTTAATGTTGGAATTAATGTAATTGGATTTAATTCCTTGTTTGGCACACGATTGGCAGGTTCTAAGATGGGTGCGTTAATAGTACCGTCATCATTACATTCAAAAGTGGCTAATGCTGATTCAAACATAGGAAGGGCACCACATAAATTTGCATCTTTATCAAATACCAATGAGCTACCATCAAAAACAATTTCAGTTTGGCTGCCTACTGCATTACAATAAAATAAAGGAATTTTATATTTTAATACATTTGATTTAATAGTCGCTTTGCGATCTTCGTCATGCGTGTAATCAAATGGTGAGGCGCTAAGATTGAGTAAAATATTAGGCGACTGGTCCATCATTTTATCCATTGGGCAAATACGGTACAATGGATTATCGCCCAAATTCCAAATATCCTCACAAATTGTAATCGCTAATCTCTGTCCTTTAAATTCAATCACCTTCCATTCGTCTGCAGGTTCGAAATACCTGTTTTCATCAAAAACGTCGTAGGTAGGTAATAATGTTTTGTGAATTTCAGCGACCACTTTTTGTTCATACAAGAAAAAGGCCGCGTTGTATAAATCCTTTCCTTTTTTATTTGGGTTGCGCGCAGGACTTCCAATTAAAACGCCAATGGTATCAGCTGCTTGTTTAATTACATCAATGCTTTGGTAGCATTTATTAATAAAATCTTCAAATTCAACAAAGTCCCTTGCAGGGTATCCGCATACACTCATCTCACTAAACAATATCAAATCGGCACCTTGATTTTTTGCGGCTTCAATAGCGCCTAATATCTTTTCGGTGTTTTGTTCAAAATTACCAATATGATAGTTCTGTTGTGCAATGCAAATCTTCATGGGGCAAAGGTCGGTTTTTAACAGAAATAACCTCGCTTTTTTTGTACTTTCGAGGATGCGTTTCCTAGTTTTTATCTTATTTATCCTAATTATTGGCACCAGTTCCTGTGGGCGAATGCAAAATAACCCTGCACAAAATGCCCCTGAAATTATTTTGCCTATGGAAAGGCTGGATCAGGTATTATTTACTATGGATACCCTTCATATCAAGGAAAGCGTATTGGGAAGGAATCCCCGGTATCCATTTATAAGTGAAGTATTGTTGCAGCAAATGTTGGCGATTGATTCAAGCAATAGTGAAACAGCCTTGCTTAGTTTTTTAACTGCGTATCGACCCATTTTTACAGCCGTGCAAAAAATAAATGCACCTGTAAGCGTACATCCACAATTACAAGCCCTTTTTAAAAACATACATTATTATTTTCCAGCCTATCCATTGCCTAAAAAAATTATTTATTTTATCGGGCCTTTGGATGGTTTTGGGAACTCAATTGGGGCAGACTATATGGCTATTGGATTACAAATGTTTTTGGGGGATACTTCTTCCTGGTATCAATCGGAACAGATTCAAAAATACTTCCCCCCTTATATTAGTCAAAATTTTACACCCCGCTTTATTCCCATTACCGCAGCAAAAAATTTACTGCAGGATATAGCACCGAATAGTAATTTAACGCGCGGCTTAATTATTGAAATGATTGAAATGGGGAAAAGGCAATACATCTTAAAAAAAGTATTACCTGAAAACAATGACGCTGATTTATTTGGTTATAGCGCATCACAATATGCGGCTACTATCAAAGCAGAACAGGATATTTGGAACTATTTACTAAAAATGAATTTAGTTTATTCCAAGGATCCTAAAGTTGCATCGCAGCTATTAAATGAAGGACCATTTAGCCTTCATTTTGGAAATGATATCCCAGGTAATGTAGGCATATTTATAGGCTATCAAATAGTAAAATCATGGATGGAGCAACAATCTGAAAAAGAGCAGTCAAATTTGATTGCGTTGTTACAATTGCCAGCTGAAAAAATTTTCGCAGAAAGTAAATACAAGCCTTAAAAAATTCAAGAAAAGCGGTTTAACTAATTAGTTGAGTTTGACTGGCGCCACCATTTTAAATGATGGAATATTTACATGAATAAGATCCTTAGTATCGATGTTCTCCATGGTATAGTGTCCTTGCATTTTCCCTAATTCACTTTTTAAATGACAGCCACTTACATATTGGTAATTTTGACCTGGCATGATTAAGGGTTGTACACCAACCACCCCTTCTCCTTCAACCACACGAAATTCACTATTACTATCATATACTTCCCAATAGCGTTTTAATAATTTTACAGGGAATGAATTATGGTTTTCAATAGTGATACGGTAGGCAAACATGTACTCATTTTGCAAAGGATTACTATAATCTTTTTGGTAAAAAGTTTCGATACTTACTTCGACGCCTTCTGAAATTTTAGAGACCATATTATGTCGTTTCCTTCAAATGCCCTGCAGAGAATACTGCGTAGTAAAAATAGCGTAAAATGGGTCTGATTTTACAAAATAGGAAGCAATTTTTTTTCAAACAACCGTTAAGTCGCGTAACTTTGCGCCATCGAATCAGTTAGGTAGGGTTTTTGCCTAAAATTTTCGCTAAAAAATCCGAATAAAATGAAAATCGCAGTTGCAAAAGGGGATGGAATTGGACCAGAAATAATGGAAGTGGTTATTGCTATTTTTAATGCCGCTAAAGTGCCCATGGAATATGAGATGGTGGACATGGGTAAGTGGGTTTTTGACAAGGGATTTAGTAATGGCATGACCCCTGAAGCCAAGCAAACTATCGAAGATTTAGGCATATTATTTAAAGGCCCGATGGAAACCCCAAAGGGGAAGGGGGTCAAAAGTGTGAATGTAACTGCAAGAAAAACTTGGAATACTTACGCAAACGACCGAAAATTTCAAACATTAAGTGGGGTAGATACCGTTTTTAGTAAAGCAGGAATTCCTATCGACCTGACTATTGTAAGAGAAAATATTGAAGATACTTACGGAGGAATTGAGCATATGCTTACGCAAGATGTTGCATTGGGCCGCAGATTTATAACGCGTCCAGGAAGTGAACAAGTAATTCGTTATGCATTTGAAATGGCCAAGAAAAAAGGGGCACGTCGTATTACTTGTGGGCACAAGGCCAATATCATGAAATTAACTGATGGCTTATTTCTTGAAGTATTTAAAGAAGTAGCCAAAGAATATCCTGAATTAAAATCGGACGATGTGATTGTGGATGACTTATGTATGAAATTAGTGAGCCGTCCTGATTTGTTTGATGTGATTGTTTTAACTAATTTGCAAGGAGATATTGTAAGTGACCTATGCGCTGGATTAGTAGGTGGACTTGGTTTTGCGCCCTCTGCAAATATTGGGGATCATATTTCAATTTTTGAAGCAGTACATGGCACTGCACCAGATATTGCAGGAAAAAATATTGCCAACCCTACTTCATTATTATTAAGTGGCCTAAGTATGCTTCGACACTTGGGATTGATGGAGCAAGCAGTGGTGATTGAAAATGCATTATTATATACTTTAGAGTCAGGAGTGCATACCGGTGACTTTGGCGATAAAAATATTCCTTCCGTAAATACCACGGTATTTGCACAAGTGATTATTGATAATTTTGGCAAACAACCCAAGCACAATCCAAAACCATTCTTGCCTAATTTTTATGTAACGCCCACGAATTTTAAATTGGAACACAACCCAATGTTGCAAAGTGATTTAAGAGATCAACATAAAATTGTTGGGGTTGATTTTTTTATTGAAAGTGCGGATCAACCAAAAGTAATTGCGGATAAATGTTTGACACATGCAAGCGAAAGTCTTAAGTTGGTCACCATTACCAATCGCGGCACACAGGTATGGCCATCAGGTTCAGTTTTTACCAATTTGGTGAACCAATTTTATTGTCGTTTTGAAACCGTGAATGAAGCCCCACTATCACAGGATCAGGTCATTGATTTGTACCGGTCTTTGGCCAAGGATTTCAAAATTTGTTCCTTAGAAGTACTTAATATGTGGGCTGATAAAAAAGCGTATGGTTTGGCCCAAGGTCAGTAGTTAGGCATGATTTAAAGCTTTCGGCTTTAAATTGTTTGTTTTTACTACAAATTTCCCTTTTTTCGGCTTGAAAAAAACCATTTTTAGTGTAATTTCACCATTCATTTACAAAATATTCTTTTACCTATGGCTGAAGTTATCTTAATGCCCCGTTTGAGTGATACAATGACTGAAGGAGTTATTGCTGCTTGGCATAAAAAAGTGGGGGATACTGTTAAAAAAGGAGATTTATTAGCCGAAATTGAAACGGATAAAGCAACCATGGAATTGGAGAGCTATCAACAAGGTGTTTTATTACATATAGGTACACCGCGTGGTGGCAAATTGCAAGTCAATGATTTATTAGCCATTATTGGAACTGCTGGTGAAGATGTTTCTGCTTTAGTAGCACAAAATACAAACTCGGTACAAAATACTAATGAGGCGCCTGTAACTATAGCTGCCCCTGAAAATACAAAAGTGGAAACAGCTGCTGCTCCTATAGCTGCAAGTTCAGATAATATTGACTTCAGTAAGATGGATGAAGTGGTTTTAATGCCACGCTTAAGTGATACCATGACAGAAGGTGTGATAGCAGGATGGCAAAAAAAGGTAGGAGATACAGTAAAAAAAGGAGAAATTTTAGCGGATATCGAAACGGATAAAGCGACCATGGAATTAGAATCCTATAAAGATGGGATTTTATTGTATCAAGGAGCACAAGCTGGAGAGAAAATTTTAGTGAATCAATTGTTATGTATTATTGGTCAACCTGGATTGGATATTGATGCGATTGTAAAGTCGGTAAAAAATGCATCTGATAGTCCTGCAGCTTCAGCGCCAGTTGCACAAGAATCAAAAGCGATAACAACACCAGCCCCAATTGCAGCTTCTGTAGTAGCAGCGCCAGTCGCACCAGCGGCATCGGTTGTGAATGAAGGACGAATTTTTGCTTCACCACTTGCGAAAAAAATAGCAAAAGAAAAGGGGGTGGATTTAAAATATGTGAAAGGATCAGGGGAGCATGGAAGAATTACAAAAACTGATTTAGATAATTATACACCAGCAAGTGCAAACACTTACACGGCATCTGCACCTATTGGGCAACTAAGTTTTGAGGATACACCAGTATCACAAATGCGTAAAGTAATTGCGAAGCGTTTAAGCGAAAGTTTATTTACTGCGCCTCATTTTTATTTGACGATGAAAATAAATATGGATGCGGTAGTGGAAGCACGTGCAATGGTCAATGAAACTTCTCCAGTGAAAATAAGTTTTAATGATTTTATCGTTAAAGCTGTCGCACTTTCATTAAAACAACATCCTAAAGTTAATAGCAGTTGGTTGGGTGATGTAATCCGCACCAATCATCATGTAAATATTGGCATTGCGGTAGCAGTGGAGGAAGGTTTATTGGTTCCCGTGCTTCGTTTTGCAGATGGTTTAAGTTTGTCTCAAATCAGTATTTCCGTTAAGGAGTTCGCGAAAAAAGCAAAAGATAAAAAATTACAACCAGCCGATTGGGAGGGAAGTACTTTCACTATTTCTAATTTAGGTATGTTTGGTATAGATCAGTTCACGGCAATCATTAATACACCAGACGCTTGTATTTTAGCAGTAGGTGGTATTGCACAAGAACCGATTGTGAAAAATGGTCAAATAGTACCCGGTAATGTTATGAATGTAAGCTTAAGCTGTGATCACCGCGTAGTGGATGGCGCTACAGGGGCTGCATTTTTACAAACATTAAAAAGTTATTTAGAAGCACCGATTAAAATGTTTATTTAAAATATATTTAAGCAGTAAACACTTGAAACTTATTGAGAGGCTCCGTTATTCTAAAAGTAATGGAGCCTTTTTTTATATGGCAGGTTCAATAAAAGTAAATATTTTTGAATACGCAGTTGTTAAATATATTATTTGTTTAAATTAAAAACATATTGAATGAAAAAATTATTACATGTTTTAAATGATTTCGAAATGCAGGCGCCACTTTATTTAACTAATAATCAAATGGTATCTGAAGCGAATGTTGGATGGCATATCATGCATAGTTGCTTAGTGATTACTTCAATTACAAATGCAATCATGAACTCTGACCCTACACAGTATAAAAAGAAGTTTAGTTGGAAAGCATTTTTTGTGTTGCTTTTTAATAAAATTCCTAGAGGTAAAGCAAAAGCACCCTCTTTTACCCAACCTGCAAGCGAAATTTCGGAAGATATTATCTTGCAGCACATAGTTGAAGCACGTAAAAGCGCTTCATTACTTTTGACCACAGGTAAAAGTAAATATTTTACACATCCAATATTTGGAGATCTTCGAGTGCCAACTGCTATCAAATTTTTATATGTTCACAGTTATCATCATGAAAAAATAATAAGAGATATTTTACAATAAGATGATTAAAAAATCCCTCTCGATACATCAAGAGGGATTTTTAGTTACTGACTATAATAATTACATATTAGTCCAAATCGCATCCAATAGGAGCACCAGGAGCCATAGCTACTGGTTTAGTCAGAATCACTTTTTCTGGGCTTTTTATTCTTTCTATAGCATATTGATAATGTGCACTATGTATTGGATCGGATTTGGATAAAGCTTCTAGCTTAGCTTTTAATTGCTTTATTCTTTGTTGTGTGATACTGCGTACTTCATAATTTGCATCCGTACTTTGACTTACGCCAATCAACCAATGTAGGGTTTGTTGTTGCGTTTGTTGCTGAATGCTTCCAGCCAAGCCATTCGGTATTTTAGTATTCCAGGTGTTTTCGAGTATTTGATCAAGTACGTCATCCCAACCTATCACACCTGCTCTTGCTTTATTTTGTACCAAACGATTAGCGCGCTCCACATTAAATAAAAATCCTAATTGAAAATCAGCCAAAGCTTCAGCTGCACTTAACGCATCAAAGCTCATGCCAGTTCTTTTTTCAAAAAGTTCACCAACGCCGTACAATAAAGGAGGACGCGGTGGAATCAATTGTAAAATGCTTTCAGGTAAGGTTAAAGTTTCTGCGCTCAAACATTTGAGTGCTGCTTTTAAAGCTTTTTGTTGCATTTCGTTTGATAAAATGGTTGGCTTTATTTGATTAGCATCTCCACGAACACTATAGGTATAGTTGATACCACCTATCACTTTGGTCACTGCTTCATATTGATAACGGTGGTAGTTATACAATGGAACTAATACATCTTCCAATTTTGATAATGGGGTGCCGTTTGGTATCGCTTGTTCACCAAACTGACTCATTGCTTTTTTTCTTACATCAATTACTTGATTTAATCCAGCAACAGCATCCGCTTGGTTATCCCACAAATGGGCATTTGGATGAAACCCACTTGCCGATCTCGCATCTGCATCAGCAATAAATTGTAAACCATTTTTCGAGTTCTCAATCAATAAATTTTTCAATGCTTTACTTTCATCAAGGGATTTGTCAAAATCTTGATAGCCATAGGTTATAGCGCGCTTATCCCATTCGCCAATTTCATTGGTATAGATATCTGAAAAATCAATAGCTCCTTTGTCATTCACAAACACATTGGGGTGCGGGTAATCCATGACCGATGCACGATTATTGAAACTTGATGCATAATTGTGTTGCAGGCCTAAGGTATGACCCACTTCGTGTGCTGCTAATTGTCTTAATCTGTGAATCGCTGCAGTGCGCATTTTATCGGTGACTGGCTGCCCATTAATATAGGGTGACAAAAGTGCTGTAAATATTAAATAATCCTGTCTTACTCTCAATGAACCTAAGGTAACTTGTCCTTTTATAATTTCACCAGTTCTAGGATCGGTGATTGTGGCGCCATAACTCCAGCCGCGGGTAGATCGGTGTACCCAATTAATCATATTGTAACGAACATCCATTGGGTCAGCACTGTCGGGCAGCATTTCTACTTGAAATGCATTTTTATAGCCTGCTGCTTCGTAGGCTTGGTTCCACCATCTTGCACCATCCAATAATGCAGTACGGATAGGTTCAGGTGTACCATTATCTAAATAATATATAATTGGCTTTACTGCTTCACTCATCGCAGCAGTTGGATTTACTTTATTTAAGCGGTGTCTACTGATAAACATTTTTTGAATGGGTTCGCTAATGTCGCTACCATAATCAAAATAAGTAATTCCAAAATAGCCACTTCTAATATCATACACTCTTGGCTTGTATTTATTATCGGGTAATGCAACAAAGCTATGGTGCATTCTCAAAGTGATTGCTTCCGTAGATGGAGCAACTGCTTGCACAAATCTTCCGGCATCAGAACCCCCTATAAAAGTGAGGCTAGCTTCAAACTCAGAATTATTCGGAAAGTTTTTTGTGTTAGTAATATAGATAGCAGAGCGACCTTCACTCAAGGTATACGTACCTTGTTTCATTTTTCTAATTTTATCGGCAGCGTTATGTGCGTCTCTTAAAAAAAAGGAGGTAGCATCTACTAATACAGTATTACCATCTTCGGCTTCTACTGTAAAATTAAAAAGTACTGATTGTGCAAAAGATTCATTTACAGCTTTTTGTTCTCTTGGGTCATTGGTTACTGCACGATAGTCTAAATTAGGTTGTGTTAGTAATACTTTTTTACCTACGCGACTAAAATAAACAATTCTTGAATCGCCTATTTGGCCTCTGTCTAATCCAATATCATTTGATCCAAGCCCTGCTGGCAGTGAGTTTACATATAAGAATTGACTATTCCATTTATCAATGACTAAATAAATTTTTCCTTGCGTAGCGTCCCAGTAATAATTATAATAGCCTTTACGCAATTCCATGTTTTTTGTTTTTTCATTGATGGGATTAGTTTGCGCTTGCAATAGGAAAGGGAAAAATAATAGTAATAATAAGTTTTTCATACATTTTGTTTTGACAATAAAAAAATCCTCCCATTCGCGCGTTCGGAATGGAAGGATTAAGATATGAATTTTACCGCTAATTTAAGCAGTAGGTGTATCAGTGGTAGGTTCTGTAAAAAGCGTTGGCGCTACAACAGCTGCTTCAACAACAACAGGAGCTGGAGCTGCTTTCTTAGGAGCTACTTTTTTCTTAGGGGCTGCTTTTTTAACTGCTTTCTTAGGAGCCGCTTTCTTAGCTGCTTTTTTAGGAGCTACTTTTTTCTTAGGAGCCACTTTTTTCTTAGGGGCTGCTTTTTTTGCTGCCTTCTTAGGAGCTGCTTTTTTAACTGCTTTCTTAGGAGCCACTTTCTTTGTTGCTTTTTTAGGAGCTACTTTTTTAGGAGCTACTTTTTTCTTAGGAGCCACTTTCTTTGTTGCTTTTTTAGGAGCTACTTTTTTCTTAGGAGCTGCTTTTTTTGCTGCCTTTTTAGGAGCTACTTTTTTCTTAGGAGCTGCTTTTTTTGCTGCCTTTTTAGGAGCTACTTTTTTCTTAGGAGCTGCTTTTTTTGCTACTTTTTTCTTGCTTGACTTTGCCATAATGATTATTTAATTTAGTTAGTAAAGTTGATTTTGATAAAATTACATTCTTTTATTTAAACAAAATAAAATCTATTCATCTATTTAATAATAGATTTGTAATATGAAATCACCAGTCACCTTAGTGGTAGGGGCATCGCCCAATTCGGAACGCTATAGTTTTTTAGCGACCAATTTATTAAAAGAACATGGAATATCGGTATATCCTTATGGAATTAAAAAAGGAATGATAAACGAAACCCCAATTTTAAATGAATGGCCAAGCGAAATTCCTATAGATACGGTCACTTTATACCTTGGTTCTGATGCCCAAACGGAATACATTGACCAAATTTTAGCCCTAAAGCCCCGTCGTATTATTTTCAATCCAGGTACTGAAAACCCTGTATTAGCGGGACTTGCAGCTAAAAATGGCGTTCAAACATTAGAAGCTTGCACACTTGTTTTATTAAAAACGGGGCAATATTAATTTTTATACTGTCCCCAATTGGATTTATCCAAACTACGGAATTGAATGGCTTCGCTA
>Ga0208942_1000036_pt1 | contig 68023 bp, 48 predicted proteins | sample GreLakmeSU08MSRF_FD_187704 | JGI IMG/M metagenome (GOLD analysis project Ga0208942, IMG submission 187704) | Freshwater lentic microbial communities from great Laurentian Lakes, MI, USA - Great Lakes metaG SU08MSRF (SPAdes) | ecosystem: Environmental > Aquatic > Freshwater > Lake | place: Great... | reverse complement strand
CTGCTACTGCCTGTATCTTCATCTTCATTTACAGCCTCTTCTTTAGCAGGCTCTTCTTTAGCAGGCTCTTCTTTAGCAGGCTCTTCTTTAGCAGGCTCTTCTTTCGCAGGCTCTTCTTTGACAGATATTTTTTTAACACTTCCCCTTACCGTATCTTGCAAATTATCAATTTGTTCTTTAGAATTTTGAGAAAATGAAAAAGGCATCATATAAGAATATTCTTGATCGACAGGTGGAGCTTGTTGAACGGACTGAGCTTGTTGAACGGACTGAGCTTGCTGGACAGGTGGAGCTTGCTGGGGTGCTGAGAAAGAGAAGAGTGAAGATTGAGCAGGTAATGCTTCAGGTGTTGGAGCTGACCTTACATAAGGCTCTTGATTATATTGATATACAGGATTATTATTTAACACATTAATTTCTGGTTCTGCAGGAGAAGAAGAATAATAATAATATATTAACCCACCGCATATAATTAGAAATACAAATATTCCTATACCTATCAATACCCATTTAAATTTTCCCATTATACCTTCATCTTCATCATCTTCATCATCCTTTTTTTCAGGCTTATCAGAAGTAGCAGGCTTATCAGGAGTAGCAGGCTTATCAGGAGTAGCAGGCTTATCAGGAGTAGCAGGCTTATCTACTGTCGGTGTATCTGGTGAGGTTATTTTATCTTGCTCTTCTCTTGTTCTTACGGCATCGTTTAGATTTTTTGTTAATTCATTATTATCTATTATAAAATCTTCAAAGCTTTTATTTAGAATATTTCCTAAATTCTTTATTATAGGATTGTTTTCTAATTTAGAATTTAAAATTTCGTCTTTAGTCATTGCATTTTGCTTATTAGCACCTTCTAAGACATTTATTAAATCATTTATTAATAATGATGAATTCATAATTTATATTCTTCTATATTACAATATTAAAATAATATGTTTTTCTTCTTAATAGATTAGATATATAATGGAATTATTAAAGCCTATTATTGTCAAAAGGTGGATATCTGAAAATAAGTATATCACATATGTATTTGATAATAATACAGGCAATATAGGCAATAAATATAAGCCTGATGATATCGTGATAAATGAATATATATTTCAGGATAATAATATAAAAGACGCTTTAAATAATATAGCATATCATATATATAATTATGAAAATAATAAGAAGTCGCAGCAGCCACTAAGATTTCCTTATTATTGCTGGGATGAAACTTTAGGGAAACCCTTGCTTTTTGATATTAAAGAGATTTATTGGAAGGGTTATGATGTTAATCCCTTAAAATCTAAGGATAGGACATCAAAGAAACTTGAAGAATCTATAGAGTACACCAATAATGATAATGACGAATTATTTAATAACGATTTAATCAATATAGTTTTTCGTAATGATTTTGATTATGAAAATAAATATTATTTTAATAAAAACGACGATGTCAGTATTGAAGCCATAGCTAAACTTATCAAAGACGAAGAATCTATTGTCAGGCTCTATAATCTTCAGGTATTGAAAGTTGTAGAACAGAACGAATATTATAACGAGGTTATATTTGAGTATAGAATGGAAAATATGGAGCCGCTTATTGTATTGTTTGATAAACTTAAAACAGACGAAGAAATCCAGTTGATACAGTTTGCGAATAATAATAATGCAATATATAAATTATATAAACACCACACACTTGAAAAGAAATATTTAGATTACAAGTTTAAACTCAATGCCGCCAAAAAAGAAAGCAAGGATATATCTGTTATAAACCTTTATTACAAGAACAAGAATATAAAATTGTCAATATTTAAAGACGGTATTTTCAAATTGGCTTTTAAGTATGACATAGATAATGGCGAGAATAAGAGCAATATAATACATATTAAGGACGATATTGTCAGATATTTAAAGAAGTTCAATATAAATGCCGTTTTCAAAGAGATAGATATTAATCTCCGAATAAACTATTCAATTGACATTTTAGAATATAACAAATTAATTAAAAAAATAGGAACATACACGAAAATATTTGAGGATTTTGTGCTTAATAAGAAAAAATCTAAGGGCGTTTTTAAATACAAGAGAATCGCTGGCAATTCTATAGGCTTTGATTTAGACAATTTTATAATAAATAGAAGCGAAATACAAGAATCTACACTAGAAGAAATCTTAGCAGTGCTAAAAGATATGGGGATAAATACCACGATAAACTATATAAAGGGTGTAATTAATAAAAAAGCCGAAATACAGAATATAAAGCCAAATAATACTGATATAAGTGAAAAAGAAGAGACCATTATAATAATAAAGGAATACAATAATAATATAGATTTCTATGTAGATATTAAAAAGACATGTTCTTTCGTAGAGTTAGATAATTTAAAATATTGGCTCACGCGCATTATTGAAGATATCAGAAACGAAAAGAAGCCTGCGCCCGGTGCTAAGAAAAAAATTGCCAAGATTGTTTTACCTGAACCCAAAAAAATCTCTTCGCCCAAGAAATCGTCTTCAAAATCATCTTCGGCCAAAAAATCATCATCAAAATCAAGTGATAGTTTTAAGTTTGACGAAGAAGAATTTAATAATGAGAACTTTAATAATAGAACTTCTGGTGGCGGTGATGATAAGAATAGCAAAAATGATAACAATTATTTGATAAATAAATTAAATAATGCAGATAAAGAGCTTTATAAAGATCGCGGAAAAGGCAAAAATCCTGCGAGAAAATGCCAGAAGGAGTATCAGCCGCTTGTTCTAAAAAAAGAAGAGATTGAAATGTTAAAAGCCAAGGGATACGACCCGTACGATAAGAAGGTTTTTGATAACTATATTGAATATGGAAGTAGCGAAGATAACAAGAACTTTTATACTTGCCCGCGCATATGGTGCCCTATAAGTAATATCCCACTTGATGAAGCTCCAGGCGCCGAATCTCTTAAATGTCCAGAAGAAAATGAGAAACCCATTATGATGAACGCAAATATGAAAAATGAAAATAAATCACGATATGTTTATTTACTTAAAGGAGATATTGAGATTCCTTGTTGTGGCAAAAGAAATCCCGAAAAAACTGCCAAGTTAGTTGATAGCAAAAAGACTGCTAAACCGCCATCTAAAAAAGCAATTAAAGATTTAGAAAAGAAGAAAAAGGCTGATGATAAGAAGAAGAAAAAGGGCGATAAAGAGATAGAAGAGATTCAGGAAGAAAACGAGGATGTCCCTGTCATCCCGGAAACACAAGGAACTTCTCGCGATGGGAGCAATGAGAATGATAAGAATTATATTATGAATAAAATACCTGTTCCTAAAAATCGCTTTGGAGGAATACAGAAAGAGCTGTATTATATATTATTTGATGATTACAAGGATTATACGAAAAACTGTTTATCTAATAATAACATTAATAAAAATAGCTGTTTATTAAGAAAAGGCTTGAATAATTCTGCTAATATTATCAATTCAATCGCTTATTTATTAGAAATTACCAAGGATGAGTTTATAAAGAATATAGAAGATAATCTGGATATCTTGAAGTTTTTGTCGCTTGAAAATGGGAATGTATTCAAGGATTTTTCTGACATAGAACCGGTTATACCTGAATTAAATAAAGAGTTATATGCAGAGTTAGTTAAATATGCTAATGTCTCCAATGCAATTAATGTTCCAGATATTGAGGATAATAGTGAGAAATCCCTTTATCAAAAATCCCGATTATTATGTATATATAAATCTTATAAAAAGTTCATTTATTATTTAAAGTCAGAAGAGAATCCCTCTGGAAATGTTATCCATTATTTATATACATTAGTTGCAATCATATATAATAAACTAATCGTCTTATGGGATGTAGAGATTGGGCTACCACATAGTGATGTGAGCATTGTATGTCCTCGGTATTCCTCCATAAATGACCTGCTTTTATATCTCGGGAAAAAAACGAAAGTCATTATGTTAATGACTTCTTCCGAAAATAAAGCAAAGGATAACGATGTTGCCTATTATGAACCTATAATATCAAAATCCCTCAATAAAAAGGAGGGCCGATTTTTTTATCTTGATAATCATAAAAGTATAGTTAAAATATTAAATAAATGTTCAGCGAATATAAACGATGCCAATAAGAACTTCTATCGCAATTTAGAAAATATGAAAACTATCAGGAAGATAATTATAGAGGAAACAAACGGACAGAAAGACAGTGATTACAAAAATCAAATATATAGAACCTTGATAATCAACAAGGACCTCTCTATCAATAGAATAATATTGAAAAAAGATAATACAGTGTTATGTATTATTAAGTTAGAAAAACTCTCAATAATTATGCTTGATTTAATCATTAAACGCCTGAATATTAAAGATGTTCTATTTAGCGAGGATATTGACGGTAATAACTTCAAGATTTTTATAAGGAAAAGTCTCCATTCTAAAATTGTTAAAAAGTTTGAAAAAATAGATATAGCCGTTGATATAGGAGAGATAGCTAAGGAAAACAAATTTATGATAGACAGCAATTTACTATTTAAGGACGAGGCTTATAGTAGGAACCGTGGAATTATCAGCAATATATTGAATAAATACAATGATACTGGCAAATATTCAAAGGAAGAGAAAAAATGGCAAGATATGAGAAAACGCATCTATGATAAATTGCTTGATGCGAGATTTGACGACAAATATTATAATGACCTTTCTAAAAAATCCCGCAAAGAAATTATAAAAGCCTTATTGAATAATGTCGGCAGCGGCAGCGGCAATAAAATAGCGATGAGAGAATTGCAGATAATGCTTGAAGGCATTGATATATATTCGAGGAAAAATATTAAAGATTGGTATTCTAATGATTTGGCTTATTCTAAATATAATTATGTTAGTGATATTTCAAATAATATAAAGGAAGATGGAGATGATTTGATATTCACGCAGTACCTGGTATCCGACAGAGTACCAGAGAAAATAACTAATAACAGGGATTATTTGCCGAACACAAACGCTAATACGAATGCGAATATTGGTTTCTATGAGCTCCAAAATATTGTGCGAAAGTCTAAGTCGCCTGATAATAGCGATAAGCAAAATGAAAACAAAAATCAATATCAACATATTCCTGATAATTGGAAGGGAATTGAAAAAGTTCTCACAAGAAAATGGATGAAATATAAGAAAAAGATATGGCCTAAGTTGCGCTATATAGATTCTACTTATACTGATAATAATATCTATGAGCTTTTTGAGTATCTGCTTAAATATGGCAAGAACCGAATAAATAATATTATCACTTTTGAAGATATCGTGGAATATACTTACAAGGAATATAAGGATTTATTATTAAACAATACACCTGATATTGATTTGGATTATAAAAATGAAATAGATATGCTATTTAAGGATCCGCATTTCAAACATACATATATAAATACTATGAATATTGTGAATAATACAAACAAGACATTTAAGACGACACGAATATTTTTGGAAGATTACTTTTACAAGAGCTATCCAGAAGAGCGTAAAAAAATAATGAATATAATAGAATCTACTAAAGCCATTAAATATTACGGCGATATATTCTTAAAACAAATGTCTATCAATTTAAATATCAATATAATGATTATACATCATCGCGTAGATTATGGAAAAGGTGTTGAAGTATCAAAGAGGGCCGGAAGCAAAGATTTAAAAGTATCTATCAAGTTTTTTAATGCCGGTGATAATAATAATCATAGCGAGATATTAAAGCGGCCTCTAATTATTTTATATAGAAAAATAGAAAAGACATTCATAGGCTATTATTTAATAAAACTTATAGATGATAATAAGATTATCTATAACGAATTGAATGAAGCAGATGAAGATATAAAAAATATATTGAAACACCCGAACTCACTTGATAAAAGCAGTTCCCCCATAACCCACGCCATATAATAAACATATACACTCCCGCCCTGCTACATTACGCTACACCAAGCCATTAAATGTATTTTATTTTTTGTTCGGGCAATTTATAGCATTTGCTAATCATACCTTCAATTCCCTTGTTGAGATTGAACTCAATCTGCAAATCATCTTCGTTAAAGTCCTCGCGCATTTCGCCTGCGTCGCCTGGATAGCCTGCGTCTCCTGCGTCTTCCTCATTTATGCTCGTTAGCATATGATTTTTATCTTTGACATCCTTCAATAGCTCTATCATATACTCTTCATCGATCAATATCTTGCTATCTCCGGTACCGCAAGGAGGCTGTTGTCCTAACATAACATTTGCGGATACTCCATTTACCTTGTCGTATTCCGCGAAAATACTGGCGTTAATAAGCATATCCGTGGTTTCTTCAAAAGATGATTTGGCTAGTGGCCCAATATCTCCTCTGTTGATTCCGTGCCTGTCAATTGACATCAATTGTCCCTTGTATGTCATAGTATCTATGAGTAGCGACATATGCCTGTAATTCATAGAACCCTCATTAGTAACAATTAGCAGCTCTTTATATAACGCATATCGCGCTGCTTCAATACCAAGCGTATCATATATTTCGCGGATATCATTTGAAATCGTACGAGTACTATCAATATTCGGATTTGACAATAATTCTATCAAATTAGTTCCGTCAGTATCCAATACCCACTCAAGCATTTCATCAAAATTGTTCGTATCATCGTTGTATCTATAATATTTCTTCTTGTCCAGCGATACCTTCTTGATACCCTTATAACCCTTCAATAATATTTGATGTACGATATTGTGCTCAATCGCCTTGATTGTAGCAATCTCATCTCCATCTTTTAGAGCAACTTCAGTAAGCTTGATGCGAAATATGCATTCCTCGGCATTATCATCGCTATATACGCATTCAATATATTTATCATAAGCCGTATTCAGTTTTGTATAAATATCAATCATCTTCAAATTATAAGAGAGCATTTTGAACTTGTCAAATACCAGTCTGAGAACCCAAGGAGAAGAGCTCTTGGACTTCGCGGCGTTTCCGTTCATCTCTTCAAACTCCTTGTATATATTCATAATACCCTTGTCTTCTTCAATATTCGTCTCGTAATATTCACCATTATCCCAGTATATCTCTGTGTATTTTAGAATATCCGACAATTTCGTAATCTCAATAGAGTTTTTAATATTCATCGCGTGATTCTTTGTAATATCAATCCTATCATCCTTGAAATCACCGCTCTCGTTTCTTATAGGATTAATGACACAAGAAATATCGTTCTTCATATATATCGTCAAAGTCGGTGTTTTGGTCTTCTTGGTAGCCGACAAGATTTCTTTGAGACGCGGAACACCCGAAGTAGCCTTGACAGCAGCTGCAGTACCAGATACATGGAATGAATCAAGAGTCATCTGTGTCCCCAATTCACCAATTGTCTGTGCTGCAATAATTCCCACCATTTCCCCAGGTTGCGCAATGGCCTGATTGAAATACTCAATGATTTGCGAAATAATCCAATCAAATATTTCAACAGTGAAATGATAATGGAATATAATTTTTTTAGGATTTAGATATTGTCTCATCAAAATATGGAGATATCGCATTCCTTGCGTGCGATTTTTAATATACAATTTGTCTACGAGATTATCAATGTTATCCAAGATATAATCAGGAGTTAAATCAGTCTTGATAGCCGCGATTTTAATAGATTTGATTCTATTGTGAGCCGTCGTGACAATACGGCTAAATGGTATAGGATAATTAATGACATTCTTTTTATCGCGATTAAAGATTTTCTTAATCAAGAACATTTTATCGTCAATCATCTTATCAAAGTGCTCATTGCACCTGGCATATGTATTGGGTGTGATAGTATTAAAAGCATCCTCGGTAATATGGATATTGATATTGTCTGTGCTTTTAATATTATATTCAAAATCCAGCTCAATATTATTTTTATAGATAGTATCAATTACCTGAACCTCAATTTTACAACCATCCATTCCATCTTCTCCATAAATATATTGAATAATTGTACCGTCTGCAGTTCTCACGGTATTATCATAATGAATCTTGGAATCTTCCATAGCTTTGACTAATCTCCTTTGAATATATCCAGTCTCAGAAGTTTTTACAGCAGTATCAATAAGACCCTCACGACCACCCATAGCGTGAAAGAATACTTCGTGCGGTTTTAAGCCAGATATGAAGCTGTTTTTAACAAATCCGCGCGCCTCAGGGCCGTCATCATATTTTGTAAAATGAGGAAGAGTTCTGTCTGTAAATCCGTATGTAATGCGCTTGCCATCCACATTCTGCTGTCCGACGCATACAATCATCTGTGAAATGTTAATCTCTTTGCCCTTGGAACCCGATTTAACCATATTAATCATACGGTTGGTTTTTTCGTCAATCTGCGAGAATCCAATTTTTCCTACTTCGCTCGTCGTCTCATTCAAGATACCGATGAGTTCTCTCTCAATATAATCCTCGTTATTCAAGATACCATTGTTATCGTGTGTGCCTCTTCTAATCTCGTCAAGCTTATTGTAGGCCTTCGTTTGCATTTCCTTAATTTTATTTTTGAGATGTTCGTCTGTCTTTTTATCCGTTACCAGGTCGCTGATACCTACACTAAAGCCCGCCGTAAGTAGCCATCTGCACACTAGGCGCTGAGTATTATCCAAAAACTTGCGAACTTCAAATGGACCGTAATCGTGATAGATAACTGGAACTAATCCAGTTGAAATACCGTGAAATACCACTTTGTCAAGATTACCGCTCTCCAAAATACTGTCGTTAATAATTACCTCCTCATCCTTTTTATTTTTTCTATTTATGAAGAGACCGGGAGGTAATATTTGAGAATACGCCTCCTTCCCATTATAAATATACTTATTTTTAGGTTTCGGCAAACTTCCTTTGAAATAACTATTAACCATTTGAATATTTGCCATAGTTTTATCGTGAATCTCCGTAAAATCCTTTGTCAGGCGATAAGAGCCGACAAGAGTATCTTGTACTACCTCAATAATCGGCTTGCCATCACGGGGTGCAAGAATCATATAAGGGACAGCAGCGATATCCATAAGTTCATTCATAGTCTGGATACTTTGCGGGCAATGCAAGTTCATCTCGTCTCCGTCAAAATCCGCATTGTATGGCGGAGTATCCAGAACATTTAGACGAAATGTCTGGTAAGGCATAATAACTACCTTATGACACATCATAGACATCTTATGTAACGAAGGCTGTCTGTTAAATAGCACATAATCACCATTAGACAAGTGGCGATGAACTGTGTCGCCGATTTTTAATTCTTTTGCGATTGTTTCCAAATCCTTGGAATATTTAAGATTGATTGTAGTATTCGGTTTTTTAATATACTTGGCGCCTGGCCAATTGTCTGAGCCATTCATAATCAATTTACGCATATGCTCAATATTATATTTATTGACAATTTCGGGAAATGTAATATTGATGGCGACTTTGATAGGAACCCCGAGCTCATCTATGCTGATATAAGGGTCTGGAGTAATTACAGAGCGCGCCGATTGGTCTACGCGTTTGCCATTCAAATTACCACGAATACGCCCTTCCTTCTTCTTCATTCTGTCAGATACCGATTTCAACTTTCGCCCGTTCCTCTGTTGTGCCGGAGCCAATCCTGGCATTTGATTATTGATGAAGGTAAATACATGATACTGCAATAAAATCGTATAATATCTTACAGTCTCTTCGGTAGCACCTTTCTTGATTTTGTCTTCAACCTGATTATTAGCCTTGATAATATCGCTCAATTTATGCGTCAAATCATCTTCGCGGCGTTGCCCGTTCTCTTCAATGATACTTGGTCTTACAGCGGGTGGAGGGACAGGGAGAACTGAGCATATCATCCACTCTGGCCTATTCCACTTAGGATTGAACCCCATCATCTCCATATCTTTCTCGCTAATCCGCTTGAATATTTTGAGAATATCTTCGGCGGTAAATTCCAGGCGAACATTATCTTCAAGCTTCTTATCTTTCCATTCAGCAATAATTTTCATAGAGTTCTCTTTGTTGATTTTTGTAGGACGGATAGCGCCACAACCAACTACTTCGTCATCTCCGCACACCTTCAATTTGGTTGTAGTATTACAGAGCTTATAATATGCCTCCCATCTCTTCTGATTATTCTTGATGGACAAGATTTTATTGATATCATTCTTAAAATCTTTGTGAGGAGTATTTGGAGATATGAGACATTTTGAACATTTATAACATACACAGTTCAAAATCTTTCTTACAATATCAAAGAACATCGCGTGAAATACAGGTTTTGCTAGAACAATATGCCCGAAATGTCCGGGGCAAAATATGTTTTTCTGCTCGCAAGTAATACAGGTTCGGTTATGTTCAAGAACTCCCATACGAGAGTCAAATAAACCACCAATAATAGGCTCACTTCCAGCATATGTATCCGTTTTATTAATTTCAACAACAGACCTTTTAATAATTTCATCCGGACTTAATACACTAAATTGAATACCTTTTACTTCCTGAATTTCAACCTTCTGATCGTTATAAGATAGTTCGGGATAAATTGACATATCTCTTAATATTAGTAGTTAAAATAACTCGTCTTATGTTTAAATAATATAATCAATTTTTACAATTAAATATTAAATATTAAAAATAAAAATGTACAAAATACTCTAAATAATCTATCATTTACGCATCAGTAATCCTAAATACTCTCTTAGGCCGGGCGACTCTCACAGACTGAGGAGATTTTGGTGGGCTTGGCGGGCTTACATCAGTAATCCTAAATACTCTCTTAGGTCTGACGGCTCTCGCCGCCTGAGGAGATTTTGGTGGGCTTACATCAGTAATCCTAAATACTCTCTTAGGCCGGGCGACTCTCACTGCCGGAGGAGATTTTGGTGGGCTTGTCGGGCTTACATCAGTAATCCTAAATACTCTCTTAGGCCGGGCGACTCTCGCCGCCGGAGGAGATTTTGGTGGGCTTGGCGGGCTTACATCAGTAATCCTAAATACTCTCTTAGGCCGGGCGACTCTCGCCGCCGGAGGAGATTTTGGTGGGCTTGTCGGGCTTACATCAGTAATCCTAAATACTCTCTTAGGCCGGGCGACTCTCACAGACGGAGGAGATTTTGGTGGGCTTGTCGGGCTTACATCAGTAATCCTAAATACTCTCTTAGGCCGGGCGGCTCTCACAGACTGAGGAGATTTTGGTGGGCTTGGCGGGCTTACATCAGTAATCCTAAATACTCTCTTAGGCCGGGCGACTCTCGCCGCCGGAGGAGATTTTGACAGACTTGAAAGGCTTGTCCTACTTGAAAGGATTGACATACTTGACACGCTTGGTAGGCTTGACGAGCTTACATCAGTTATTCTAAATACTCTAACTTTTCTTACTTTCATTGATACAGCAACAGGAGGAGATTTTGGAGGGCTTGTCGGGCTTACATCAGTTATTCTAAATACTCTCTTAGGTTTAGTATGTTGTGATTTTGTATTTAATGGCATTCTTAATGTAATATAAGAATAAATATAAAAATAATCGCTGCTAGCAGGGTTCGAACCTGCGACCACTCGATTAACAGTCGAGTGCTCTGACCAACTGAGCTATAGCAGCAGGTATTGCTACCCAACTATATATATTCATAAATCTTTATATAAGTTTTTACACCTTTGCACATTTAAAATGCCGATTTTCACAGCAAAAAAATATTAAAAGATAATAAAAATTTGGTTATAACATAGCGTGTACTATGTATGAATTCTCGTAAATATGTCTGGTCTTCTTCCTATTGTAAATATACTCTTAACAATATTTAACATATTTTGAACGGCGTTTTTATCTCTATTATGAATTATCTCGCATTTCTGCTTATCCTCTTGATGAGAAAGTAATCCATTAACAGTTATTTTTTTATTAAGTTTTATATCATTCGGTTTATGACATTTTCTTATCATAAACGGTTCTATTTCGCGATGACAACAATTGCATAATTTAGATGTCCTAAATTCATTTACTAAATAAGTTCTAAATCCTGCATTTTTATATATTTTTCTAAACTTTTTACAAATAGTAGGTTCTAAACCACTCATATTATTATTTCCTTTATCGTAATCGCCCATTATAAATAGTACATCATTAGGATTGCCAAACTTTTTAGTAAAGTTCTTTATCATTTTACTCTCGCTTTTTTGAGTATTTATATATCTATTTAATTTGAACTTTCTAAAAAATGTTTTTTCATAATGAGAAAATAACAATAAGTTTAATTTATTTTTTTCAATTAAATAATTTTTAAATTTTTCATAATGACAAGTTCTTTTATTATGATGACTTAAAACGCTCTCAATTTCTTTAATATTTTTTCCATTTATAAAAGTTGTATTATTAACTTCTTCAATAATTTTATTATATTTTTTTGTTCTTGTCTCTAATCTTCTTTGATTTTGAGTATATCTAAAAGTTTGTAATTTATCATTTTCATCTTTACTACCACAATAAATTAAATCAGAACAACCAGGGTCAATACATACAAATTTTTTACTTCTTAATTCATCTGTAATAATTTCTTTTTCTATATATTTTGTATTTTCTTCTGGTTTATTATTAGGATTATTATATTTTAGTGGTATTCCATTATTATCTAATCTAATAAATAATATTCCAATAGAAATACCATCTGTTCTAATCATATAATTAAACTCATATTTATTCTTTTTGAATATTTTATTATTTAACTTTAAAAATCTATTCCATAAATTAAATTGATTATCTTCTTTTTTATAATTTTTAAGGTGAATTGATGTACTTTCGTCGCCTAAAAAATTACTAATTAAAGCACAAGTATCAACGCATATATTTTTAGGAATAATATTGCTTCTTAAAGGTAAAACATTAAATAATTTAATTTGTTTAACCTTATCAATATCTTCTGCACTAATACCTTCAAATAGTTTATCATTAAGTTTTTCAAGTTGAATATTTATATAAATAAACGACTTTAAATAATCTTTTGTATTAGAATGTAGGTCATAATACACACTATCCTTATCAAAAGTTATTTTATTAGGTACAATATGTTTTTTATGTTCTTTAATCCATTTATGATATTTTTCATCTGCTGTTAATTCATCTGTTAATGAAACTAAATCCTTTTTAACTTTTTTATATTCAATACTTAAAGATTTATATTTTTCTTTTCGTAATTCCTTATCTTTAATTTTTTTAATCTCATCTTTTTGTTCTTGTAAATTAAAAGAGTAATTGACAAATTGATTAAGATGTGTAATAAAATGTTCTTGTATGTTATTATTTATATTTTTTTCAATATCAATTGCTTCGTATGCTAAAATATAACTTAATTTGTCATAATAAATTATTTCATTATCATAAACAGTAGTAATATAATTTTCATTATAAAACTTATATAAGTTCTTTAACAATTCACTATAATCTTTTTCAGGTGTTGCACCTCTATTATCTTTTCTTTTCGTAATAACCTTAAAAACATCACAAATAAAGTTCTTATCAATTAAAGGAAAATCTAAATCATTATCATAAAGATAAATACAATACAATTTAATAAAATTACAAGAATGAATAACAATTTTATTTGTTCTAATAACTAAATCATTAATAATAGGCAAAATCGCTTTATCTTTAAGAACATTATTGATATTATTTTTAACAGTTTTCATATAATCAAACTTTTCAAATTCTTCTTTAATAACATCATCGTCTATCTTTTTCTTCTTTTTAGACATTACATATTCTATATATAGTACATATCTTATCTTTAAGTAGTTTTATACTGAATATTTAAAAAATGATATATATATTATTATAAACTTATGTATAATGATCTGTCCATCTACGAGCGAATATAATAAATTATATCATAATGATTTTAAAGATATACAATTAACAGACGACGAGATAAGTTATAATCTTAAAAAAGAAAAATATTTGAAAAAAGTAAATGAAAATATAAAATTATGTAAATTACAAAGTCTTAATTTAGAATATTGTAAAACACCAATTAAATATGAACCTAATATTAGAATAAGTAAATATAATGATACATTTCAAGCACATTTATATATAAATTATAAAAATGGAGCTACTGGTTATGATTGTAAAGAATTATTTAAAATTGAAAAAATCAAAAATAGATATTATTGTTGTAAAAATATAATAGATTTATTTAATAATTTAAATAAAGATAATATTTTATGATGAAATATAAAAAAATGATAGTATAATGTCTAAAACAATTGATTTATTATTTGATAATATTTTTAATGATACAATACATGATTTACACCCATGTATAATATGTGATTATTTCGGATTTGAAAATATAAAATATGATGATAATATTGATATTATATATGGAATATATGAAGGTTTGATCAAAATAAAAGGTATTTCTAAAAAACTTATAGAGAATTGTTTCTTTACAAATAGATTAGATGAATTAATACATAAAAAACATATTCATCATAAATCAAAATATTATCAAATATTTTGTGATAAACAAATACAAATAGGAAAAACATTTGATAATGATAATAAAAATATTATTGATATACAAGAAATATATGATGATAATCATTGTCCTACTTGTAATGTAAATGATTATATTGTTAGTAATTATATATCACCTCCTGATTGTCAAAAATGTTGTAATAATATATGTAAATTATGTTCTACATATTGTAATATAGATGATAGTTATATTTGTTATAAATGCGAAAATCCAAATTTAGAAAAATCAATTAAAAATAAAATTAGTGGATATAAAAGACAAGATAAGGATAAATTTGGATTTGAAGGAAATATTTTATTTGAAGATGTAAAAGAATTATTAAGAAAACAAAAATTTAAATGTTATGTATGTGATGATATAGTAATATCTGCTGGATGGAAACCAAATTGTTTATATCAATTTACATTAGATCGTATAAATAATTCCTTACCTCATAATAAAGACAATGTATTAATCTGTTGTTATTATTGTAATTGCAAGGATATAATGTTATCACTTACTGAAAATATAATAGATATAGATAATATTAAAAATAAAATATGTAAAAATAAATGTCATTGTATTAAACGAATTATCACAATAGATAGAAATAATATATCTAATGAAAAAATAGAACAGTTAAAATTAAATTAATTATTGTTTTCTAATTTATTCTTTCTATTCATATAAGCAGTATGACGCCATTCTTTTAGTTTTTCTGGGTTCTCTGTTTTCATTTTTTCCATATATATTTTTGCTTTCTCTTTCACCTTCTCACTATTTTTTTCATAATACTTTTTATTTCTTTCTGTATTGGTATATGTTTTCAATTTTTCTTCTAATTCTATATTTTTTTTCTTTAACAATTCATTTTCAATTATTAATTTATTATACATATCAATATTAACCATATCTGTCATAATTTCTTATCATTATAATATATAGTACATAACTTTAAATAATTTTATTATGACTAAACATAAAAGCGAAGATTATAAATTATCCGCTGTAAAATATTTTTTGGAAAATAAAGATACACAAGAGAATACTTGTAAAATATTTAAGTGTTCTGTAAGAAGTTTATTGAGATGGACGAAAAGATATAAAGAAGAAAAAGAAATTAAACGACATAATAGAGAACCTATATCATATAAAGTTAAAAAAGAACATATTAAGTTTATATTAGAAGAACTTAAAAACAATAAGACTATTACTATAGAAGATTTACTAACTAAATTAAAAAATAAATATACTTCATTAAAAATAAGTAGATTTCATTTAAGTAGAATTATTAAAGAAAATTATGTTTCACTAAAAATAACTAAAATTAGACACGAACCAGTTAAGCGATTTGGTAAAGATATTAATATTAATGAAAAAATAAAAGATTTTTATAATGAAATTAAAAAATATAATATTGATGATATTATTTGCATTGACGAGACGAGTATAAATTCTTTACAATTAAGACATCATTGCTATAATGAAGTAGGTAAAAGATGTGTAATTAAAACTAATTCACAAGAAGTTTTCAAAAAATATACTGGTATTTTTGCTATTTCAATAAAAGGAGTAATCGGTTATGAATTATATAATAAAGGCGGTATTGATGGTGATAGATTATTAGCGTTTTTAGAAAAGTTTATTACTAATAAATATAAAAATAAGGTTATAATTTTAGATAATGCAAGTTCTCATAGAAACGAAAGAGTTAAACAGTTAATAAATAAAAACAATAAATTAATTTATTCAGTACCATATCAACATTATACAAATAGTATAGAAATGTTTTTTAGTCTTCTAAAATCTAAATTACAAAAGAAACAAGGATTATATTACGAAGACTTAAATAATAATATTAAAGAAGCAATAAAAACTATACCAGAAGAATATTATAAGAAAATATTAAACGGAACATATAATAGACAAAAAGATTATATTAAGAAAAATAAAATAAGAAAATTCAAGAATTATAAAGAATAAAAACCGGCATTTTAAATGTGCAAAGGTGTAATATTATAATAGATAAATAATGAACGCCAAAAAGTCTGTAGAAGAGAATGAATGTTTAATATGTTGCGATGAAAAGGCGACAGATAATTTGAATTGTTACAAGTGTAATAAAATAATATGTGTTTCTTGCTGTAATAAATTAAATACAAGGACATCTTTGTTATATCAAGAAAGTAAGCATGTATTTATTAAATACTGTTGTCCTTTTTGCAGATATTGTAATAACAATCATATCAAGCTATTTAATAAAAATGAAATAGTAGCGATATATACAGAGACACTGACTCAACTATCAATATTACAAAAATATAGTGATACATTGATTAATAATTATAATGAAATATATAACGAAAATAAGAGATTACAAGACGAGATTACTAAAAAAAACACAGAGATTACTCAAATTACCGAGTTATTGAAAGAAAAGGTTAGCGTGGATGACTATACCGAATATGTTGAAGATGCTGAAGATAGCGAAGATGCTGGTGAAATATAGAGGGGTAATGATATCTTTCAATATATCACAAGATGTCCTAAAAAGGAACCAAGTTTTTATAAAACTTTGAAAATTAAAATTTGAGTACATCTTTCTGTTTTTTCTAAATTTTCAAAAGTTTTTTAGAAATTACAAAATAAATCAAGAGATGTACTCAAAATTTAAAATCAAAAAAATAAAATTTTTCAGTGTCTCAAGAACATCTCTGTTAATTTAAGTATATATATTAGGCAACCAAGAGTCTGATGTAATGAATATGCATATATATAAATATTATTACTATATATAAAAGTAAGGTAAATGGATTTAATTACAGGCGAAAAAATACAGTTATTATGTGATGTTTTCATAGGAACTGTAGGAGATTTAAATTCAAACCCTAATATAACAATAAATCACCCGAAATCATATAATATAATGAATATTAACAGTACTTATGATAATCCGCGAATTGTTTATTATAAATCTTGTAGTCTCCGTGAATTGGATGCAAAAATTCAATATTTTGCAAACCCATTCATTTTAGTATCGCACAATAGTGATGAAAATATTGTATATAGTGGTGTATTTAAAGAATTACTTGATAATCCAAAAATAATAAAATGGTATTCGCAGAACCTAACATTTAAGAATATCAAGATGAGGCTATTGCCAATAGGCATAGCTAACTCTCAGTGGTCGCACGGAAATTTAAAAGTAATCCATGAAGCTATTGAATCCCTTGAATCCCTAAGAGATACATCTGGAAATAATAAACCTAATGATATATATTTCTATTTCAATATAGCTACGAATACAGATAAAAGAATTGAATGCTATAATAAAATAGCTAAATATATTAAGTTCGGCGAAGAATTAAATGTAGCAGACTATATCAAAGTACTATCTACATACAAATTCGCAATATGCCCGGATGGTAATGGAGTAGATACTCATAGATTATGGGAATGCTTTTATCTCAAAGTAATACCTATAGTATTAGATAGCAATTTTATAAGAATTGTTAAGGATACCTATAATCTACCTATGATTATATTAAAAGATTGGGATGATATCATAAGAACCGAGCTTATATACAAGGATTTTGACAATTCAATATTGGATTTGCAATTTATAAAAAAAGAATTGAGAGGCTGACGAGAGGCTGACGAGTAGATATTAAGATTCAACCTTTTTTTTTATATTATTCTGTACGCTTTGAAAAATATAATAGGTGATGTTATCACAGAAACATTAATAAATAGTGCAGCTACTGTAGTAAATATGTTAAATATAATAAAAGACAAGGGTCAAAGTGGTGGTAAGATATCATTGTATAAAAAGGTTTATATAAAGAAAATTTTAGGAAAAAATAGAGCAATATACAAGATAGGTGGTTCCAATAAAGAATATGTTAAAAGGAAAGGCGTTTATATATCTGTAATAGAATATAAGAATTTAGTAAATAAAAAGCAACCGTAATATAAGTATATAGGACTGTCTTAGAAATACTGTTTGAAATTCTTAAAGGATACAGATTTTTATAAAATTTGAAATTTATTCAGGTGTTAGGGTTTATTAGACTTACTTTTTGGACTTGGACTTCTTGTTTCTTTTGTTTCTTTTGGCGTGCAATTTCTTACCACCGCCAGCCGTCATAATTATTAATGGGTCTTCACTCTCATTATTTTTATTCAATTCCATTAATATAATATATAGCCATAGAGATAAACATACTATACTCCATAACTTATTGCATTTCGTTATTAATAAATTATATTGAGATCCTTTGTCAGGATTATTTTTAAAAGGGTGTAATAATTTTTTAACGACACTAACAGTAGTTGTACTAAATGAATTAACTACATTAAATAGACCTTTTTTAAGAACTTCCATTCCTTGTACTGGATTTGCAATTTCAACCGGATCATCGAGCATATCTACATCAGCCGCTTTCTCTATTAGCCCTAACATATCTATATAATTATTAATTGTAAAGGCATTTTCAGTAGAGGCTAACATATTATATGATTTATTAAAAGTTATAAAACAATTTGTAAGTAAATCATTCTTGGAAGCATCATCCATTTTTTTAACACTGCTCATAATAAAAGGGACTGTTGTTAAATTGAGTATACCGCATACTGTCGCTATCATTTGCAGATATGTAACAACTCTTTTCAATAAATTAACACCTCTTTTAACATCCATATCTTTAAAGAATTTGTCGGTATTTCCATCATCCCCGCAAATTGAAATAATTTTATCTCTTAATTTATTATAATCTTCTGTAGACATATTATCGCTATCTACTAATTTCAAGTTAAGTTCTAATTTTTTTACATCGCATTGCAACTTTTTAACCATATTGCGAAGATTATCCGCTGATGCTGATGCGGCAGGCGAAGTTTGTAAAGCTTGTGAAACTTGTGAAACTTGTGAAACTCGCGTAGCCGGCGTAGCTCGCATAGATGGCGAACCTGGCGAAGCTTGTGAACCTTTGGTTGATTTTATGTTTTGAGGAGTTCCGGGATTCTTCATTATTTCTGCGAAAAAAGCTTCTGACATTATTTTTATTGAATAACTTGGGATTCTATTATATACACATAATTTATTATGATTATGCATTTCTTCTCATACGCGGTTTCTTAGCTTTACCGCTTGATATATTTATTTTACCATCATATTTCTCGCTATATTTCTTCAATAAAACAAAAACGAATATACAAGCAAAAAGAGAGATTATTGCATTTCTATATCGAATTGATTTAGCATTTATTAATAAATTTATAGTTTTCAATAAAATTTTTTTATCATATCCTGCGCCACCAATCATATCAGGATTATTATCATTATCATCATTATTTATACTTAAAATACGCCAAACATCTATTTCGGTCATTGATTCATTATCTCTCATAGATTCAATTTTATCAATGCAATAAAAAAATATTAACAATGTTATTTGAAAAATACTTATAAAAATTTCACTGGTTATTATGGTATTATTAAGATACAAAGTATTGCCCGCGAGCGAACTAATTGCGATTAATATTTTAACGGTCATAAAGTTTAGTTTTTCTATAATAGCATCATTTCTCGATTCTATATCTCTTAAAGATACTGACTGTATGCTTGAAATAGAGCCCTGACTTCTACTTCTACTTGAAATAGAGCCCTGACTTCTACTTCTACTTGAAATAGAGCCCTGACTTCTACTTCTACTTGAAATAGAGCCCTGACTTCGACTTATTTGACTTCTACTTGAAAAAGAGCCAGAATTTGATTTAGACAACTCATGTATTTTATCTTTGGTTGATATAACGGATTCTAAAGCATTTAGACCCTTTGTAGTTAAACGATTAACTTGTCCTTCTACTGGATTAGTACCTTGTTCTCTAATTGAAAGCGCGATTTCTTGAATTCGTGTTAAATTTTCCGGTTTTCTTGGATTATTACGGAGCCTATCTCTTATAATGTTAATTATCTGATTAGGCATTTTCCTATATATTATATGTATAATAAAATTATTTACAGCTATGTCAATAGATAATACTATCTTGATTCAATATAACCACGAACCCTGAGAAAATAATTGAATGCTATAACAAAATAGCTAAATATATTAAGTTCGGCGAAGAATTAAATGTAGCAGACTATATCAAAGTACTCATAGATTATGGGAATGCTTTTATATCAAAGTAATACCTATCGTATTAGATAGCAATTTTATAAGAACAGAGTTTATATATAATGATTTTGACAATTCAATATTATATTTGCAATTTATAAAAATAATTAAGAGGCGGACGAAAGGCGGACGAAAATAAGTAGAGATATTAGGATACAATCTTATTTTTAATATTATTCTGTACGCTTTGAAAAACTACATTGAGATATTTTTCTAATTCGGCATTGATTATAATAGGAATATTCACTTTTACAGCAATATCTATTCTTGTTTCTTTATCATTTATATAGGTAAGCGATACCTTCTCGCGTATCTTGGCGATTTTTAAGGTGCGCAGAGCCTTTATAATATATAAATAACCTAATTTAAGATTTGTTATTGTATTCTTTGTTATTATAACCTTTGATTTTTCACCATCATTAACAATAGTGTGTTTACGACGCAGTCTAATATAATTATCATCTTCTACAACAACTTCCTTCAAATATTTAGGAAAATCATTTATATATAGATAAGCACTCTCAATTTTCCTTCTTCTTCCATTAATAATATCCCAATTATTATTAATATTCCATTCTAAGATTTTATATAAATTGGCATTTATATTAGTAGAATCTTTCATATCTAAGGCAATACGCGAATCATTATCATTATCATTATCATTATCATTATCATTATCATTATCATTATCATTATCATTATCATTATCATTATCATTATCATTATCATTATCGTCTTCATCATTGTCCTTTACAAAGACACTTGAACTATTTGAGCAACTTGAATAATCCTCGGAGACTTCATAGATTAACTTAAACACATTGTCTATTGGTTTATTTACATAAAAATTACTATTATATAGAAACATAATAATTATATTATATTAATATATCATTTATATTTTTTATATATATTTCTTTAATTTTGTTATATTTCTCGTCAACAATTATTTTTTCATCGTATAGCCATTTTTTGGATAATATGTTGTATTTATGATGTTCATTAAATAGGATGTGAATGAATACATATATTACAAATATTATTATAATGCTATTTGTCAAGCTTTTAGTAGACATTAATATAATTGAAAATAATATGATACTCTGAAATATAGAGTTGTTTATTAGCTTCTGTTGTGCAGGTGTCAAATCTATCTTGAGATATCTTCCTCCTAATTGGACAATGATTAAAAATAATATAGATAGAGGCTCTAATGTACCCATACCTCCAACTTGATCCATTATTTATGTTATAATCTATTTTTTATTAAGAATATATATATTCATAATCTATATTTAACGAATATACACATTGACAGATGTTTTTTTATTATAATTTTTATCAGTATATTCCTTAATCTTGTTCAGTATTATATCATTAATATCCTTATATCTATTAAATATCAATGATATCGCCTTTCCGCTTACGCTGCTCACGACACCTGCAGATACTAGTGGTGTAGTAGATGGCATAGCTGGTGTAGCAGGCGATGTATTGGTATCGCCGGCGTTTTCATTGAAGCTCTCTTTATTGTCTTCAATGCTATAAAATATTTTACCTTCTGTAAATATTATAATATCTAAAATTAACGCGATTATTGATAAAAATAGCAATAAACCAATTGTTAAATCCCATTGTATTACATAAAAGTTGATGATAAATAGTATGATAAATATCCATGGATTATCTATAATATCAAGCATATTATCGGGATATAATGCCGCAGGGCGCAATCCAAGTATTACCAAATAAGCTATCAAAAACCCTGTGATAAGACCTTTAAAAATATTATATAATACCTCGTTATTATATTCAGAATCTTTCATATGACTTCTTTACAATTATATTATATAAATATTTTGTTTTTTCTTTCCTTTTTGTATAATAGAGAATATAAAATAATAAATATTAAAATGCAATATTCAACAATTCAAGAAGCATATAATATTGATTCTTTAAAACCTACTAAAAAATCTACGAAAACTGCATCGCAATCTTCTAATAATTCTCAACCATATAATATTGAAAATAATTCAGTGGCTTCCAATAAAGAATCCGTAAATTACAATTCAAAAGGCGGCAGCTGTTCGCCCATACAAGCGCCGACATATAATATACCAATTTCTGGCGATTGTAAAAAAGAACGAGATGCTGCTATGAAAACATATATAGAAGAAAACTTCAAAACGGAATCTGCAAACGGTGGCGGCACGAGCGCATCTCCAAGCACCGGGATTGGGAATGGTAATGAAAATAGAAGTACTAATAGCGGGAATATTTTGACAAATAGACAGGATAATATTATGCCTTTTTATGACGAGGATATGGAGCAGTATTTTGATATTAATAATTTAACCGACGAAGTCAGTTATAAATCAAATGATGGTACTAAGGTATATAATTATATACCTAATCATAATAAAAATTCATATACTAATAACAATACAGGCGAATATTCTAATAGCAATAATGCGAGCAAAAATGGCGTCAATCTATTAAATACCACAGAATACAATTTAAGTGCTGAAGAGCGCAAGAAGGCGCGAGAGGCCTTGGAGTATTTAAAGAGCATAGAATACAAGATTAATAATGATGAAAACAGGTCGGCAAACGAAACATTAGACAAAGACAGACGCTCTAACGATACGGGGCCTGGCGGATTTGGAAAAGCAACCTTTGAGAATAAGAAGGATATTGAAACTGAGAAAAAAGCAGCGACAGCTATTCAAATGAATAATGAGAATGAAAATAAGCTTATTGAAAGTATCAAAGAAAATAAGAAAACCGAAAACATATTCAATATGATTATAAATATATTTATATTTGTTTTTATCGGCGCCTTTATTATACTAATATGTGATTACATAACCGAGCTGGCGATTCAAATTGGAAGCACAAAAACATCAAATGTTCTAGAACCCTATATAAAATATAACATATATATGCAACATCATTTTCAACACCTACAAAATATGCAAAATATGCAAATACCCAATATGCCTATGCAAAATATACCAATTCCACAAAATCAAGGATTTCCCTATAATATACCCGAGATGCCCACCCCGATAGGAATTGCAAAATAAAAAGAATCCTATAACAATTTATTATTTTTATATCTATGTATATTTATATAAAATATTCAAAACCCTATTATATAAGATTTATTTATTAAATAATAATTAAATGCCAATAAATATATACGACCTTGTAAAATCAACAACTGTTATAGGAGAAGACACTATTAAAGCTAAATCTGTTGATAATGCGGTAGCTTCCGAAAACAAAACAGAACCCGAATATAACGGATGGTGGAAAAAATCCAGCAATGGGAAAAAAAGGGTTATGTTATGTGGAACATATCCTATCGGGACGAGCAATGGATATTCAAAAGTAGTATATTATATTTCAAAATATTTGGGGAAATACGATGATATTGAGCTGACCGTCTATGGGTTTCAAAATGTAAATAATACAAACGACAAGGATTTGCGCAATGATATCCCTCCTTCTGTTAAATTATATGATGTATTGGCTGCCGAAAATCCCAAAAGAAATGGATTTGGCGAGTTAGAAATTGGAGATTTCATTAAGAAGAACCCACAAGATGTTATTATTATTTTTAATGACAATATGATTACTACGGCGCTCACTTCAACTATTATAAAAGAATGTGGAGACGAAAAGAAGAATTATAAGCTCATTTCATATATGGATCAGGTATATCCTTATCAAAAGAAGGATTATATTGACCTATTGAACGCATATTATGACGGTATAGTGGCATTTACTCCGTATTGGCGAGATATTGCGAGAAAGCTCGGTATTAAAGAGAGCATCCCGATATATGTTTTTCCACACGGGTTTGATACTACAATGTATTATCCTATACCGAAAGATATTGCAAGAACATATTTTAAATATAACATAGACGATTTTATGGTTCTCAATTTAAATAGGAATCAGCCACGCAAATGCTGGGATCACACAATGATTGCGTGGGTAGAGTTTGTAGAAATGCATTATAATGTTAATGTTCGCGAGACTATCAAGAAAAATAAGAATAACACGAGACCTGTTAAATTAATTATAGGAACGCAAATTAATGCCTTCTGGAATCTCTGGGATGTATTAGAGAACGAGGTTAAGTTTAGGGATGTTCCCTTAGATTATGTTAAAAATACTATAATTGAAGTTCCTATGCCTCAGCAATTGTCTGACAAGGAAATTAACATATTATATAATTCGTGCGATGTCGGTTGTAATAATTGTAATGGTGGAGGTTATGAGCTAACTGTATTTGAATGCCTCGGCTTAGGCATTCCACAAGTGTCATCTTATGTCGGGGGAATACGCGAATATCTGAGCGAAAACAATTCAATTCCTGTTAAATCTACTTTATATCAATACCTTGATAACAAATCAAATGGTATAGGAGGTAAGGCTGAAATTACAGACCCTCACGAGTTTGCTTTGGGATTCTGGAAATATTTCAATAATCCCGAGCTGGCTCTTAAACACGGTAAGAACGGGCGCGAGAACATTTTAAAGAATTATAGATGGGAATCCTTAGTGGAATACTTTTATTCTAAAATACTAACTAATATATAAAAATTGACTGCGATATATATTATATTATCACTTACCAACATAAGACAAAAAATGGCTCTTTTCATTGACACGGAAACAAACGGCTTGCCCGATATGAAAGATATGGTGTGGGGGAACTATCCTGACTTCCACAATTCTAACAAGTATTACAGTGCTAGGATTGTACAGCTGTCCTTCATCGTCACAGATAAACAATATAACAATCTTGATTTGCAGGATTACATTATTAAACGCGAGGGATTTGATATCAACAACAGCGAGTTCCATTCTATCACAAACGAGGTATCTGACAAAGAGGGAATTGATTTTGACAAAGCCTTCAACGCTTTTTACGAAAGCCTCAAGAAAACCGACCACATTATTGCGCACAACATCGCATTTGATATATCTGTTATTAAATCCGAGCTGTATCGCAGGAAGCTCTTTCATATCATCGAAGAGATTAACAAAAAGAAATTGCTATGCACTATGAGACATACGAAGAACATTATCAAGATTATCAACAAGTTCGGGAAATACAAATATCCATCACTCAAGGAGCTTTACAGATATTGCTTTGACAAGGAAATTGAAAACGCTCACAATTCCAAATACGATGTAATCAATCTCTATGACGCTATTAAAAAACTATATGATGATGGAATATTATATTACTATTTGTAAAAAACTAATTTGTTATGGTGTATATATTTTTATATTTTTTATATTTATAGTATATTACTATAATAGAATAGAGTAATGACAAAATTTTCACAAATAAAATCTACAACTAATATTTCAAAAAGTTCAGAAAAATCAAAAAAAACTATTAGAAAAAAATTAGGTGATATTAAACCTTTGCCTATGAAAAATATAAAAGTTTTTAAAAAATTACCTGTAAAAATAGAGGATATTATAAAAATATTAAATATTCCATTTAATAAAAAAGAATATAACGATAATATTCTTAAATCCTTATTATTTAATGAATATACGAACAATTATGAAGAAAATATAGAGCTATTAAAAAAACATATAGAAAAAGGTAAATATGGTAATTATAAGGATTATTATATATATTTAGATAAAATAAGATCACATCTTGATAAATATGATATTTATGAAATAGTTAATGAAATAAAAAACGATGAAAGTGACACTTGTTATAATGAATTGAAATCGCAAATGCGTTCATATGATCCGTTAAATATGAGCTTTCAAGAATTAATAAAGTTTAAAAATTGTTTATTTAGCAATAAATGTATTACATTATATGATAATATTATAAAGTATGAATTTAAAAATGCAATTATTAACAGCACAAGCGAGAAAATAACAAAGAAAACCTTAAAAAAATATTTGGAAGAAAACAAATTTACTTATTACGCAATAAAATTTGTAACAAATATTATAAATTTTATGTATTCAAATATTTTAAATGGAAATATTATTGAAAAAATAGAATTAATTCATATATTAGCAGACGACCATAATAATATATTAGTAAATAATCCGCGTATAGATATAAGTTATAATACTTCTAAACTATCTAATAGTTCATCATTAGAATCTAAATCATATATAAGGGTTAAGAGAAATAAGGAGAGAGAAGTATATTTAGATTATTTGAAAAATAATAGAGGATATAATAATGAGATAAACGAAGAAGATATTATAACATTTGATAGATGGGATGAAATGCCTTTGTCAAAATTAAGATATGTTATAAAAATATCTTATGTAGATAATAATAAGAATTTTTGCCATGCTTTTAATGCAAAAGCCTTGTATAAGTTATGGAAAGTAAATCATTATAATAATGAGATTTTTAAAAACCCTTTTTCACAAAAGCCATTTACCGAGGAAGATAAGAATACTATATTAATAACATTGGGTAAAAGAGATTTTAGATATGATAGTGACGATGATTATACAAGTGCTATTAATGCAAGATATGATGTAGTATTTAATAAATCAAGAATAAAAATAAATGGTATTAATTACTGGGAAATTAAAATATCATATTTAATTAAAAAAGGGCTTAGAGTATATAAATCTAAATCTATAACATTGGAGCTTCTAAGAATAAATATTAGGAAAGATATGAAATATATTGATAATTTATTAAACAAAATTTATTCATTGCACGAAACTAATAAAATATTAGGCAAATTGATTCCATTTAAAGTTCACCTGGCATTTGCTAAATATAATTTAAAGACAATAGATAACATGGATGATTATAGGGATTTTTTTGACATGATATTTACCAAATATTAAATGATATCTGTTAAGCGTATAGGCTATTAAAATATAATTCTATAGATACACAAGATATATATTACCTGACAATAATGTTATAATATTTATAGAACGGTCCTTCTCTGCCTTCTTCCTTGTTTATTATAAAGAGCAATAGGTCTCTATATACACACAATATATCATCTCCGACTGCTTTGATATATAGGATATATATTAGAACTATTAATACAGAGAATATAATATCGCAGTGTTTCATCCCATGATTATTATTGTATATTAGTATAAACAATGGTACTTTTGCTAAGAAATTAATAACAAAATAATAAAATAGATTACTATTTTTATTATGATAATATAGTGTTATAATAACAGCAGCTACAAAAACGACGATAGATACTCCAAGTAATATTATGGGATTATAAGGAAATATTTTTAATACATAACCAAATGAATATAATACTATCCAAAATGACAAAAACCTATCTAATGTTATCTCACCCATCATTTGTTATTATATAAAAATATAATTATATATAATAATAAATGATATCTAATATATTCCTCTTAATACTCTCATCTTGCTATATATTATCGACGGATTCCTTCATCCCTTATAATGCCAATAATTATCTCTTGCGTGTCTTAAAAATCGGATCGGCAAGATCCGGATTCAAGAGTCATTTGAGAGCCCCGAAAGCAACGAGATGTCCTAAAGATATAAATAATTGCAAAATGAGATATATGAATGATATAAGCAGGCGCAATATTCTAGAAGTATTGCCATATTCTGTTTTTCCTCTTGTGATTCATCCTAAATATGTATTAGGATACAAAAATGCTCTATCTGATATTAAAGATGATATTGTAATAAATAAGGTTGCTGTATTCGGAGCTTCTGGATATACTGGCGGGGATACTGTACGAACTTTGCTAAATAAAAATATAAATGTCATTGCTATTACAAGGAGAAATGTTGAAATTGTAGATAGAAATAATGCGAAAAGCAACACGCTTGTAATAGATAATATCAAAGACAAGGATAAAATTAAAAAGGTCGCGGGTGTTGATGTCGTAAATCCACAATCTCTCGTTGGTATATTGGATGGTTGTGATGCTGTAATTTATTGTGCTGCTTCAAGGCCGGCTGTTAAAATTACGGGGACACCTGGGACTGAAGCATATGATAGGATGCTTAATGATACCAGTAAAAATAGCCAAATAGCCGAACCAAGTAGTAATGTAGAAGATATTGGATTGGTTAATGTGGCAAAAGAGGCAATTAAAGCAAAAGTCAAAAGATTGGTTATAGTATCTTCAATATGCGCCAAGTGCCAGCTTGGAAAAGAGAATTACGGGGAAACAATTGACAGGGGTTTTGCGAGTTGCGATAGCTGCTATAAAAAACAGACAGGAGAAGAAAGAGTTCGCATATTGTATAAAAATGTACCTGCAAATATGAGCTATACTATCGTAAGACCAGGGATGTTATCTCCAGGCGAAAGAAGAGGACCTACAGAAGTAGAGTTTAACCAGGGTGTTTCAAAAAGCGGCATTATATCAAGGATTGATTTAGCAGATGTTTTAGTGGCTGCTGCAAAAACTAACAAAGGGGCGCAAAAAACATTTGAAGTATATTACAAAGATACGGCGCAGCCGGTAGATATGTACAAATCTCTAAAAACTTGCAAGGAGATGGGTAAGAGTGTTAAAGAGTGTTTCTTTGGCGAAGGCTATAATAACACGGAGCCCTTATCAATTGATAAAATGCTAAATACGACTATTAAAGGCACTATATTTCCATCGGGCAACGAAGTATCCGGAGATAATTATGAAAAAATGTTAAATAGCCTTACAAAAGATGTATATGAAAGCTATGACATAAATGTCTTAATGTCAAAAGATATCATATGACATCAATAATATATATAAATATTATAGTATATATATATAAAATGAATAAGTATATTATTTTATCGCTATTGTTTATCAATGATTCTCTTTCATTCTCAACGATATCAAATCAAAATAATTTCAGACTTAGAAAGAATGTTGCTACACTTAGGGATATACCAAGTGCTTCCAATATACAACGAAGGGAAGTTTTTAGAATTGCGAGGGCTATTAGTATTCCATATGTATTTGGTAATTTTATTGATATCGCAAATGCAGCTAAAAAAGAAGATAAGAGCATTGAATCTCTAAGAGAAGAAGCTAACCGAATTATTGAAATTATTGAAGTACAAAAAGACACTTTAAATCTCCCTGTAATCGCTGAAGCTAACAAAAATATACTGATAGACAGCAATAGCGCGACAGCTGGCAGTGGAGCTGGTGCAGGCACGGACGCTGATAAGGATAACTTTATGACTATTAAGGAGGCTAAAAATATTAGCGAGAAGGAAGATATTAAGAATACCTTGAATATTATTCTGGATGACTTTAAAAAGAATGGCAACGAGAAGCCAGAGGAAGCACTTAGGACTCTTCAATCCTTCTGTGCCGATTCTAATGTAATTAAATCAAAAGATACCACTAAACTGAGACAGCTATTTGCCGACGGAAAATATGGGATTTTTCTGGGTAAGTTTGATAATTACTATATTACAAATTATAACAAAATATATGATACATATGATGAAAAAACATATTATGAAGTAGATATTAAGCTTGAAGCTCCATATAAAACAATGATATACAATAGCATTCAATTTGATGAGATGTATTATCCTGAAAACTCTGGAGACCCTTGCTATATCATTTATAGATGGATATTCGTAAAAATAAATGATAAATATATGATTGATGGTTGCTATCTTCTCCACAAACCCAGTCTATAAACGTGGCTGTATAGCAGGTTCAATATTTTTCAAAGGAATATTAACGTTAGTAGTAGCATCGGTAGCCGCTCGCTCGTTTTCTAATTGTGTAAAAGTAGTTCCTTTATAACTCCCCAATTTTAATTCGCTCTTTTTTATTTGATTATCTCGCAAATATTTAACAATTACCTTTTCGCCCGGACTGTATTTCTTTAATATTACATTCAAATCATTGGGTCCGTCTATATCGCTGTCATCAATAGATAATATAATATCGCCTATGCTCTCTATTCTCTGCGTTTTATTATTTTTTACAACTCCTCTCAATCCCGCATCGTATGCTGGTGATTTATCAGGAACTTCAAGAATTAGCAAGCCCTTCTCAATTATAGGGATGCCGCTTTTTTCAGATTCTAATACAGAAGGATTTCTCTCCATATATGATATTCCCAAAATAGCCTTTTTGACAAAACCAGTTTCAATAATATCCGTAATAGATTTCAAAGCATTTGCAATAGGTATCGTAAATCCTATGCCAGCAGAAACTCCGGCACCAAGAGATGCTGTATTTATACCAAGCAATTCTCCCTTGCTATTTAGCAGAGGACCACCGCTATTTCCGGGATTTATTGCGGCATCTGTCTGTAAAACATTATATATCTTGCGACCTGTAGGTGCTGTTATCTCCCGATTAGTAGCCGAGATTATACCCGCCGTGAATGTATGGTCTTGGCCGAAAGGATTCCCGATTGCATAAGCATTTTCGCCTACACTCGGTTTAACATTCTTATTGTATTTAATAACTTGTAAATCCGCCTTGCTATCCACATCAATTTTGAGAACTGCTATATCAAGGTCGGGATCAATCCCTGTCAATTTAGCTTTATAGTTCTTCTTAACATTATTTTTATCTGTTATAGTAATTATAGCGTTATCTACCTTGTTTATTACATGAAAGTTAGTTATAATATGCCCTTCCTTATCCCATAAAAAGCCTGTACCAACGCCCTTTGGCAAATCCTCTTTATTAAGATTATATTTATCGGCCATCGCAGTATATTCGGTGCTTATATAGCAAACCGACGGGATTGAATTATAAAATATATTAGATTGCTTCTTTTCAATATTAGGCAACACATTATTATACAAATATATAGAATTGATGCCTAATAAGTTCGTACTTAAAGACATTAGCAATATATTACGCCTATTATAAAGCTCGCTTGTCCCACCAGACTCACAAGTCCCTCCTTTACACATTTTGAGAGCCAATGGCTTTCTTAGCATTTTATTATACTGGTTATACAGATATGCACGAGGATATAGGTAAGATTCTCCAAAACTGGAAAATAATAAAAAAACATATATTACAAAATTACAGCGATTACCAAACATTCTTTTTTTCTAACATAATTATTATAATAGCTGTAATATTTATATAATTGCATTATTACATAATTGCAAAGATATTAAGAGATTTGCTTCCAGGTTTCTCCGCAGTGTTCGCATACATATAGATATTTCATATTCTTATTGTCATATTTGATATATATAACTTGTTTTTTGTCATCAGGGGCATTGCAATTCTCATTAGAGCAATTAATTAAAGGGTCTTTGATTCTTCTAAGCGTAGGGTCATAACGCAGATACTTATTAACGTGCTGATTATACAATAAGTCATCTCCGCTGTAAAAAGTTTTTGAGATGTTAATAGCAGTATTAACAGTCTCTACTTTTTCAAAACAACAGTGCTTGCAAAATTTTACCAACTTTTTTTCCTCGTTTGATTTAACATATAACATATTATCGCATATTTCGCAGAACTCCATTTTATTATAGTAATAAGAAAATTAAATCTTATATAATCAATTTTTATCATAGATATCATAGATATCATATACATACCCTATTAATTATCATCGTCTTCATTTTCCAGTTTATAGGCAATTCCGCGCCATCCCTTATTATCATATGGGACACATAGAAGTTTCTCAAAATATGCCTTCAATTGATTCCTGTCGGGGCACTTTTTACCCTTAACAACATTGGAAGTGCACCAAATACGGAAATCATTATAAAGTTTAGTAATCGTAACCCTTGGCTCTCTAATCTCTTCGTCAATGATAATCTTTTCGCTAATAAATTGCCCGATTATATCATTGTTCTGCTTATAACTCTCTGTGGCTATTCTTACCTCACAAGGCTCTACGATAGATGATGGATTAATATTCTTATGTCTTTCAATTAGCATACTTATGAAAATCTCCTTCCACTTATCAAACTTATCAGTCAATTCCAAATCCATATGAAACTCATTTTTACTAGGAACAGGATTTTCACAGAATCTACTAGAGAAATTGCAAACCTTAATACGCCTCCAAGTACCGCCATCATCGCTGGGAACCTCTGGCAATTCATTGCAAGTCAAAATCATCTTAAATTGTGGCTTGAACTCATAAGGCTCTTTAAACAATGTTCTTACCAAAATCCTATCCTGTCCCGAAAGCTCCTTCATAAGACCAATATTTAGCCTTTCATTCTCACTCGGCTCCTGCATAACCGCAAATCGTCTTCCCTTAGTCCTCTCCAATTCACTTTGTGCTGCATTACTCGCCGCCCGTTTTTGTGTCAATAGAGCTATAGGCAAGATACAATAATATTCACCAATCGCCTTTTGAATTAAATCTAACATTTTGGATTTCCCATTACTACCCTGTCCTGTAAATATATAAAACCGTTCTTGTGATATGCTACCGTCAAGAATACAAGATAGAATATCCATAACATAATTTCTCAGATTTTTATTAGTAAATATCTTCGCGAAGAAATCATTGATATCGGCAATCTCAGGAAGGTCGCTATTATATTTGACATAGCTATTTTTAGTAGATAACAATATATAATCATCCGGCATCCCGTCGCGAAATATATGTAGCTTCAAATCATATACTCCATTCTCAAATCCTATCAAATGCGATCGGCTATCTAGCAACTCCTCAAACTTATCATCTATGAATAGCGTCCGACATTCTTTCATAATAGAATCCTTGAAACTCGCGTTTTTCAATTGCTTCGCAATACTAATACATTTTTTACTCTTCTCCTCATTAATTGTTTTCATAATAGGATCCTCGCAGTGTTCGGCGTAATGCTGACTCCGTTCCATAAACTTCTTACAAATATCAACACTCAATATCTTTCTCAATTCCAGACCTTCGCGCGCCCTTACCCACTTGTGCTTCTCTCTATCATATTTATACCAGTTATCCTTAGTAATCGCTTTAAATTCATCTTTAAATATAGCATGTACGACACAAGCGATATCAAAATGCGAACCGTCGCTACCTAAAGCATCATCAATAAGCTTAATAATCGATTTATTCACGACATCATTATACTTTGTCCAATTGTCTTGTTTCGCCCACCATCTCAAAGTACCGATTCCCATATTATCCTTTCGCATCTTGTCCCACAACAGCTGACATTCCCCCTCAATATATACGCTGCTAATTTTGGAGAAATCTACCCAAGTCTCCAATAGCCTGTAATCAATATTACGCAATACCCAACCAAGATTAATCCAATCGGTATAATTATCCGCACGGCTCGTAGATAGACATTCATTCACCAGCTTTTTAATAAATATCAATTCGTCCTCTGACACATACCTCTTATCATTATTTAATGCCTTCCCCAAAATATTATTCTGAACCTTGCTTTTCAATTTTTGATCGAGAGCCGGCAAAATATGCTTGCTATATTGCGTAATTTCAGTGACGAACTCTTCTTTAATACAATTGATATCATAATTCATCTTTTTTCGCATAGAAAATAGCTTGATGAATTTTATTTCATCGCGAGCATTTAAACTATATTCTATCTTATCCGTTTTATCTCCGGCATATTTATATATTGAAGATACGCGATAAGTGTCGCAATCCGGCTTTTTACTACCATACATTTGCCAACAATTTACATCAATAATTGCCTTATCCACAATAGATTCATAGTCATTACAAATTGGCAAATCCTTAAAAATAACATCACCAATATCTATAATCTTTCTTCTAATAAAATGCTGAGCATTATTAGCAATAATAATATTCGGAAAGATAATATGAATGCCGTCCTTCAACTTATTCCTGAACTCAACGGGATTCGGCTTTTCCATAACATACGCAATTTTATCCTCGACTGATATATTCAAATATTTATTAATTATGCTAAAATAACTATCAACGATTTTGTATATATTTTCATCGCCGTATAATCTCTCATATTTTTTGTTATTATTTAAAGAAGAGTTTGAAGATTGGGAACTGTAAAGTCCGGATTTATCATCAGGAATAGTAAAACGAAAATCTATATCTACGCGCAAGGGACTCGGTTCTAAAGGTTTTTCTGTGAAATACAAAGGGACACCATTCGTCAAGGCTAAACTATATAAATTGATGAACTCCTCGTAATTTTCATCAGGTATATTTAAACTAACTTTTGGCGAACCTATGCTTGTATTTGTGAATATTTTCACCCCTTTCTCTACACGATATTTATTTATAAAAGAGCGCAAATCTTCGTTTATACCCATACTTATAAATATATTACTTTATATATATATCAATTTTTATTTTTATACATATTTTTACATTTCAATATTTTGATTTTAGAGCTTTTTAACCATAATATTTTATAGCAATAATATAGATTATAATATTTTTTTATTATGGAAAAAAATGCAGATAAAAAAAATAAAAGCTTGAAGAATACCAAATATTGTAGTCCCAAAAATATTAACAATCCTACGCTATTCAATAAGAAAACGCTCATCCTATTAATAGATACATGGAATGCCTGCAAAGATAACAAAGGCGGGACAGCGATTGCCGATAAAATAGAATATAAAAAGTCATTTAATGTCGCTAAATTATCTGAGCTATTGAATGCTAAAATAAAGCCTATATGTAATGATAAAGAATATTGGTGTTGGCCGAGTGCTATTAAAGAGATGACAAAGGATTCAAAGACGAAGGAAATTATCAAAAAGATTGAGGAGAATGAATTGCGTCCCGAGATGCCCCTTGAATGGTATAAGAATCCTATTGAATGGCTCTCTAATTATGATATAGAGGATGTAATGATACAGTATAATAATGATAAAAAATATAAATACTGTTTTTTGGGAGTTTTTCCAATAGATTTCTCGGAACAAGATAGTTTCGGAAGATGCCTTTACAGCCAAATATGTTCTTTGGATATCAATAAATATATTAATAAAAATATAAAATACCTCGGGCTTATTACAAATCTTGATAAACACGATGAGCCTGGGTCTCACTGGACTTCTACATTCATCGTATTAGACCCTAAAATAAAATGTTATGGAGCTTACTATTACGACAGCAATGCTATAAATACCCCTTCGTATGTTTCTAAGTTTATTAACAATATAAAAGCGCAATTGAAAAAAAAATATCCAAATAATGTTTTTAAAATTCATACTAATAATATTAAGCATCAGAGGAAGAATACTGAGTGCGGAATGTTCTCTATGGCTTACCAAATAAGATGGCTAAATGCTTTGTTAAAACACAAGGAGTTGAAGTTTAAATCTCCGTACGAATATTCAAACTTTGTTGGGTATATAATTAACGATAATAAAATTAAGGACGAATCTATGGAAGAAAGCCGAACATATCTATATCGCCCGAATTTCAAGAAATACATCAAGGACCGAAACATAACAATCTAATACGCGACAATATCAAGAGATACTAGGAGATATCGGGGATATATCTATGATATAAACATCTATTTTCTATATTATATTATAATAATGGGGGTAATAGATGATTTTAGACAAGAGAAAAACAAAATGGTGATAAATGTAGCTACTGAGAAAATGATAATGGATAAATATAATTTAAATATAGATAAATTGGAGTTGAAGGGAATTGTAGAAAAAGTTATAATTTCTATATGCAATGATGCAATTTTAATAAAAAGAATCGGCAAACTGATAGAATTGAATACAATAGCCCTGACAAAAATCAAGGATTATATAGAGGTTAATATTATTAATAAAAGCGCGAATAGCGCAAATACAGTAATTAGTGATGAATTAAAAACAAGTGATGATGTAATAGATAGCATTAATAAATATAATACCGACGAGCTATTGTCAAAAGTAATAGAGTTAGAAGAAAAGAGAAAAACCGTAAATACGCTGGCATCCGTGGAAAACACAAGTATCAATCTATCTTCTGCGCCTTCTTCGTCAGTATCTACTGGCACCCCTAATACTACTATAGGTGTGTCCGGAAGTCAATCATCGCCCTCTCCTGTATTATCATTTCCACCTACACAAACATCGCAGAAGTATTCGCTTGTTAATAATGTTAATGTTGAAAATCTTGAAACTATAGCTTATATTATTGAAAAAATGGAAAGCATTATGAATAACAAGAAGAATATCAATTATAAAACCCTTATAATTAATAGCTATAATAGAGATTGGACTATATATAATAATAGAAATAATTTATCACTTTCTATAAATATTGATTTAACTAAAAATATCATTGAACCTAAAAAGCTTTTAATGCCTAAATATGTCAAAAGCATAACGCCTTATATAACAATGACTATTAATGATGGGATAAAAACACAGAAATTCCAATTTATTTTAAGCGTCTCCGCTTCCGCTGCTACGACTGCTACTGATGTTGTCGGTACAGGAGGAAACTGGGATACCTGGACAATAATGAATAATGAATTGGAGACAATAAATAATATTATACAGCTAAATAACAAAGAATGGGTTATATCATTCACAGACTTTTTAAATAATGAACTGGAATTAGGCTGTGACTGTATAAATATCAATAGAATTACCAAAACATTCAATGATAACCAATATAATATTATTACGGAAAAAACTGATATGTTAGGATATAGTGGTTATCATCTTGATTTGATTAACAAATATGACAATATCCTATTAAAAACAAGCGATGATAATGATATCCTATTGAAGGTTTTAGAGATTGATGATAACAACATAACAGTATTATATAAGGATGACAAAGACGCGGATACGGAAGGAATTTGGGGACCAGGAGGGACTATAACGGATATAACTGAGGCATATTTGCTAAATTGCAAAGCTCAATACAGTATAATATTAGCTTATCATTCGCGCATATACAAGTAAATATAGCAATTATTGCTATTACATTAGTAATATTAGGGTTCCTGAGAATATAAATATGAGCATAGATATTATATCAAGTCTGTATTGTAATTTTATTTTTTCGTCTTTTGTCAGGTTATTTTCAAATTCGCCAGACAATATATTATCAAAATTGAATGTATATATATAATTATATATATGTGTGTAATCTAAAATATCTCCTAAATTATTAATAAAGTTATCTGTTTGTATTATTATGATAACGAGAAGCGAAAATATTATAAATAACATAATGTGTAATATAATTCCCGGAGTATTTATGTGCATATTTAAATAATTAAATACAATTCGTAGTTTATACGAATCAAGATTGACAAATGCCGTAAATAATAATAATATTAAAATGTAAAAGACAGCGTATATTAATATGGCATATCGCAGGGATTTAACAATATTATAATCTATTAAAAACTCAAATAATACCATAATCATCGTGCGAATTGCAAACATTAATGCGAGGAAAACGACCTTGTCCTGAAAAGTAATTTTGAGAACTATCTCTGGATCCAAATCGTATAAAATCACCTTATTTTTCAGCTTCTCGCCTTCATTAATATATGTTAGAGGATTCTTGCCCTTCTGATTATTATAATAAGCCTTAACGCCGTCGCTATAATCATTCCATATCTGCTCGTATAATGTTTCCTTCTCATTATATTTTTTCCCGGAAGCATTATCGGAACCGATATCTTTATCGTCGTCATTATCAAATACCGTTTTCAATTCGGCGATAAATGCGAATAAATTGTTGTCGCCATCCGACTTATCCTTACTAATTAATTTATATAAGTTTCCATTCAACAATCCTCTTAATTTATCCTTTTCTTCATCATCTTCTTTAGCTCCTCCTCCATATAGAGCACCTCCTCGCGGGTAACGAGGATTATTTATACCCTGTCCTTGAGACTTTGTAATCTCCTTTTTATCGTTGATTTTTTTTGCATTAGAAGTAATATCAATTTTGATATCTCCTAATTCCTTATCTATCCTATCAATTTCCTTATTGTAAACTTCAATAATTTCATTATTATTATTAATCTGAGGATTATCATCTATTATATATTTGAGCTGCCCGACCTTTATGATATTTTTAACAAAATCATTGTATTCTGTGGCATACGGCAGATTTATATCTATACATGCTTTGTATAATTTTCTCAATTCATCCTTAATAACTTTTAAAGAAGCCGTTAATTGTTTTTTTCTTTCTTCTAAATTTTTACTTTTTTTCTCATTTTCCTTATTCTGATTTTCTAATTCTTCAAGTTCTTTCTTCGTCTCTTCGCTCGCTAATTCATTTGTTCCAATACCATAAGAAACCCTATAATTTTTAATTTCTGCATTAATCACTTCTCCGTGATCTGACAACTCTTGTGATATCGTATCAAAATTAGTTTTTATACCTTCTCTTTCTGTGTTTTTTTCTTCTTTATTTTTTTTTTCAGCACTACTTAATACTTTTAATGAATTATTAAAATCTAGCAGTTCTGTTAATTTTTCCCCATATTTATCTATTTTTACTCTAATTTTATCTATCGCAGATATTTTATCAGCCTTCTTATCATCATCCTCTTTGGTATTAGTATTTTCATTTTCTATCGCACTTATTTTTCTCTTAATATCTGTAAGAAGCTTCTGATATGAATCTATTTTTTTCTTATTATCTTTTATGTTATCCATTATTTTATTCTTTATCTCTTCGGTATTATCTATACTTGTTTCTATATCTTCTTGGCTTTTAATAACTAATTTAATTAAATTTTTTATCTCACTTTCATCTTTTATAAATTTGCCATATTCTTTTGCTAAATTTATATATATATCTGTAAGATTTTTTAAATATTCTTTCCCGGGATTTCCTGGCATTTTATCACCAATACCTTGTTTTTGATTCCCTTGATTCCCTTGATTCCCTTGATTTTTAATATTACCAGAAACTGCATTCTGATATGCACCACCAATCATTTCCGAATTTGTTTTTAGTGCTTCAAGTGCTGTTTTTAGTGCTCCAAGTGCTGTTTTTAGTGCTTCAAGTGCTGTTTTTAGTTCATTAAGTTTTTCTGTTGTATCATTTTTATCTTTTGCAACTACTTCTTTTACTTTTGCTGCTTTTGCTGCTGCTTCTTGTGCTTTTGCAACTACTTCTTTTACTTTTGCTGCTTTTGCTGCTGCTTCTGCTGCTTTTGCAACTACTTCTTTTACTTTTGCTGCTTTTGCTGCTGCTTCTGCTGCTTTTGCTGCTTCTGCTGCTGTTTCTGCTGCTGCTGCTGCTGCTTCTGCTGCTTCTGCTGCTGCTTCTGCTGCTTCTGCTGCTTTTGCTTCTGCTGCTTTTGCTTCTGCTGCTTTTGCTTCTGCTGCTGTTTTTACTACTTCTATCGCTTCTGCTGTTTTTACTGCTGCTGCTGCTGCGTCTGCTACTGCTTTTTCTGCTGCTGCTTTTTCTGCTGCTGCTGGTGTCTGTGCTGCTGATGCCTTTTTCATTATAATATTTAGGGATTTTATAATCGCTAAATATCTATTACTATCGTCAATCATCCTATCTTTAATTTTTTCTATGAATTTGTTAAAATCATCAAATGTAATATTACCTTTATCAATTTTGCCGTTTATTTTGTTAGGAGTTCTTTTAAAAAACTGTTCTGTTATTTCAGCTAATTTATTGACAGTCTTTTTGCTTTGCATTTCAGTAATATATTCATCTATTTTTTTATTATTAACAATCCCTTCTAATATATTTTTATCAATTTCTAAATAAGCTTTACGTCTAAATTGTTCATCATTCCCAACTGCTTCAAAAAATTTATTTAAATCAATATTTAAATTAGGTTGTTTTATCTGCCCCGGACCCCCTCCCTTTTTTAATGTAGTTAAATTATTAAATATTTGAGCTCTTTTATTAATTTCACACAGTATTTGATTAAAAAGGTTTTTATCATAATCTATTTCGCATATATCTTTAGGAGTTTTTTTTGGTTCAGGAGGAGGTTCTTTTCCATTAACTTCTTTTAAAATCGCTTTAATTGGTTTTTTAACAACCTTCTTGTTTCTACCTATTTTAATCTCATATATTATAGCAAGTTTATCATAAATATTATCTATCAAATCATATTTTACATCATCATCTCTGCTAATAACATCATCCTTTAATTTTTCTACCTTTTTAGTAAATTCTTTATAAAAATCTAAAATCACCAAATCGTCTATGTCCTTATAATTACTCTTCTTAAATATACCATTTAGCTTATTTAAATCGTCGTATATTTGCGATTTTTCTTGAAAATCATAATTAGTATAATTATATTCCAATAATGGTTTAAAATATAATTTTCCAGTATCTGTTTTAATAACCGGTATATAACCATAGTTTATTGAACTATCTCTATAATTTTTTCTCAACCCTATATCGCCATTAAATATATCATCAGGTATCTCTATATCTGTGTTTTTTTCAGTGTTTTCTTTATATTTTTTCTTTATATGTTCTTTTAATCTTTTAATTGCTATTCCATCATCACCTTCTCCTTCAATAATTTTATATATTATTTTATTCATAATCACATCACCAAGAACATCAACACCGCCTTTGCATATTTCTTCTTCGTCTATATTTTCGTTTTCCAATGTCCATCTTCTGTAATTGTATCTGTATTTATTTTTGAATTCAAGTTGAAAGTATTTTATCAAATCTTTTATCAAATCAACTCCAATTTTCGTATTATCCGATAGAGTTATATATTTTGAATTATAATCATTTTTATTTAAACTTTTTAATGCCTCAATCCTTTTATTTGACATAATTTAATAAACTCTATTATAATTAATAGATATAACTTTTTATTAAAACTTCGTTGCTATTATACTTGTTAGTACCCAAATAAATATAGTAAATAATGATAGTGATTTTGACAGTTTTTTTCGTTCTTCGTATGATATAATATTCTTGTCCTTGTCTTTGTTTTCTTCTTCAATATAGGTGCTCTTCTTTATATTTAAAATTATAGGCACTATTAATAGCACGCATATTATACAAGAATGTACTAATAATCTCGTTATTCCATTTGTTCCCATATAGAAATAATAAAATACCGAGCGAATGCTATTCATAAAATTATCAAAGTTCATATAATCTACCTTCGTCGTATTATCAATATTTACAAATAATACTATAAACCAAAATATAGCAAGGTATATAACGGCGTAATAAAAAAATCCTTCTTCAAAACTCTTAATTATATTAATATCAACCGACCATTGAATAAGTATTAGCGATAAATATCTAATAAAAAATGTTGTTATTATAAATACGAGCCTATCTTCTATAGTCAATTCTAAATAATTAAAAGTATTCTCTGGGTCATTCTCAAACTCTATTATCTTTTTCTTAATATTCTTATCAAGTTCTGCTATATTTTCAGTTTTACCTTCATCATCTTCTATATCATCATAATAATTATCAATTTGTTTATTAAAATCAGTTATTTTGTCGCCAGTATCTTTGTCTGAATTTGGATTCTTTTCATTAATATTTTTATTAAGCTTTGATATATTGGGCATATCATAGTCTTTTTTTAAGACATCTCTTAGCTTTGATTCCTTGTAACCTTCTAATACGCTTCCTCCGCCGTCTCTACGGTCGCTTTTGCTACTGCTTCTGTTCCCTCTGCCACTGCCGCCTGTTGTCTTATCTAGTTTATTATTATAATAAATTAGTTCAGATAATAATTTCTTTTCCATACCATTTAAATCTTTTATAGCATTCAACTTCGTATATACTTTCTTAATAATCTTAGGGTTCTTGTTATATATTTTTAAAAGTTCAGTATAGAATCTATATCGTGAATTATAGTTCCTTTTCAAATCTATATCTTGAATCAATATATCAGCAGGTGATATATCATATGCATCTTCATCGTCATCTTTATCGGGGTCATAGGTGTTATTATTGAATATATTGGCAAACTTAATTTTTTTATCCATTATTAATTAAAAATAATACTTCCTTATAGGTATTATAGATAAAAATAATAATTATAACTATAAATATAGCTATAGCGGAATGAGCTATTATGAACTATGAACTATATAAAACATCTTGAATATTATAGCAAATAGGAGCAAGGCAAATAGTACAAAGGATAATATATAATTAAAGGCAGACGAATAATAATAGTAGAATATATACATAAAACTAAATATTACTATTGTCCAGAATATTATTAGTATTATAATAAAAGGAGTCGTATGTAAATTATTGTATATAGAGTGTTTGCTCCTAAAACCCTTAATCAGTCTATCTAACTTTGCAGACAATTCCTTTTTATAATCCATCCCTGGTATGAACTCTTTGTAATAATCATTTTTGGTAAATGTATTATTTTTAGATATTCTATTGAAGTTTCGCGATAACTCTTTATAATTAAAAGGTATATATGATGCCGGCATATTATCGCAAGGGAATATTCCGAATAAATATAAATACTTCGTATTAAATTTCGGGCTATATGTTGTATCCGTAAATATATTTGACAGTAATCTATATCTATATTCCTCGTCTATATTTTCTTCCTTAGAATACAACATATAATTGTAAGGTTGTTGAAATTCCTTTAATATTTCACTATCCGCCATTATTATAAATGCCCCCTTTATTTAATGTATTAAAATATTTTATTATTGTACAATCCGATTGAATAAATAATTCCTAACATAATCAAATTCACCGTGTAATTAGTGGCAAAATCATAACTTACGCACTGATTGGCTTTGTGTAAAATATTAATATGATTATCGTGCGCATCCCCGTTCTTATTATTTATTTTACGACTGCCTATAACAGTACCAGCTCCGCTGCCGCCACCGCCACCGCCACTACCACTGCTGCCACCGCCACTGCCACCGCTTCCTTCTTCGTTCATAAGAACATCTCTATTATCAACTTGATAGCAAATAGTCTTAACAACATTTTCTAAATAATTATCACTAATATTAGAGACATTTATGTTATAGGTTTCTATAATATTCGTATAAACATACATAACATCTCCCACTGCAAGAGCATTCTTTGCTCCTGGTGTAAGAGCATCCTTTGCTTCTTGTGTAAGAGCATCCTTTGCTTCTGGTGTAAGAGCATCCTTTGCTTCTGGTGTAAGAGCTGCAACAGCATTTGCTTTAAATTTTTCTGCAATCTTTTTGGTAATTAATCTGGCAACATATGGAGTAATAGTTGCGGCATCAACTGGTGTAATTTCTTTATTCTCTGTGAGTTTAGCTATCGTAATAGGAATAGGTTTGGAATATTTAAAAGTATCATCTGCCAATATAAAGCTCTTTTTGTCAAAGCTTTTATCAAAGCCTTTTGTATTAGATATTAAGGAAATTAGCCTCTTATTTTTATATTGATGTAAATAGTTTTGTGGTACATCAATTCCTCTGTCTTTTGCATTATTAGTTATTTCTGTTTTTAATTCGCTGGAGATATTATCATAGCCATCGCTTAATATGTAATTATATTGGAATAGCGAGAGAATATTCATATAATTATTAACAATCTCATTTATTTTCTCTTTTTTATCTCCCTTGCTAATATATATTTTAATATCATTGTCAAATTTAATATACCTGCTCGCATTTTCATAAAGCTTATCAAATACCGCTTTTTTAAATCTAAACTTATGAGGTATAAAATTGCCACTCTTATCTTTTTCAAAATAAAAGTTATCCTTGACAAACTTATTCTTTTTATAAGCATCCTTATTATTTTCAAATAATTCTAAACATATCAATATTATATTTACAATCTTATCAGAATATTTTTTAAAAGAGCTAACAAACTCAGGATAATCAAAACCCGGTGTTTTAATATCTGTTATAGTGTATTCTGCGTGCGGTGCTGTATTTTTTTTTATATTAGTTTTGATATTGTTGTATAATTTTTTAAGATTATAATCATTCGCAGTATCTATGCTATTTTTTATTGTAGCAAAATCATATTTAAACTCTTCGTTTATAATTGTAAATTGGTCGTTGTAATATTTTTTAAACTCATTATAATCTACGGTTTCGTCTTTGCTATATATGATATCGGCATCTTTATTTTTGTGGTATATGTTTTTATATTTCAGCTTATCATATTCATCATCGCTATATAAGAAGGAAGCCATCACATTTGTGATTATATATAAATCATAATAATTGTTATCGTATTTATCTTTGATATTGCTATGAAGTTTAATAAAAGGTATTATAAGATTATTCATATCATTTAAATCGCGTTTATATGAACTGTCAAATAGACCATATATGACATTTAGATTATAATTTGTATTAAAGTTCATAAATAAATATATATATATTACAAATATAAGCAATATCAATAAAGGCATAATTATATCATATGAGAATGTCATTAATGAGGCGCTTTCACTTCTGTATAAAAATATTATTAATAGAATAGCTATTATTATAATAATTATAATAAAGTATAAGAGGTACTTTATATTTTTAATGAAATAGTTCCCTATTTTATATTCTATGTCATTGGCGCTCACATCATTGTTTGAAATATTACTAACATCATTATTTGAAATATTAAAATATTGTTCATAAAATGTATTGGCCGAACCATATGATATATCGGCCGTGAAGTTTTCCTTAACCTCTGTAATATTACTCAAAATATTGTATTCCTTGCCAAAAAACGGCTTTTTATCTTTAGAAGACTTATCTTTGCCATCATAATCAGTATATCTTTCTATCTCGCGAATCAAATTATCTTTTAAAATAGAAACAGTATTAATCGTTGCATTATCTGTAATTTTTTTACTATTTGCCTTCTGGTCTTTTAAATATTTAATTAAATTCAATAATATAGTGTGTTTCTCGTAGTCGGGAGATATCGTACTCTCTATATACTCATAATTGTTTAAATTCTCATTATCATATATTTCCTTACTCTTATATTCATTCCAATATATTATTTCATTAATGCAAAAATAGATTAGCACATTAAGTAATGCATCGTAACATTTTTTAAAATCTGTCTCAGTTTCTATAGTAGGAGGAGTCGGAGTAATTTCAGGTTGCGTTTGAGGATTCTTTGCAGGTTTAATATAATCGAACAATATCAATAGTTTCTCTATTCTTTTATTATCTTTGTCATTATCTTTGTTAAAAAGGCCAATTCGTATATTATCTATCATATAATATGCATCATATGATGCTGTATCATTATCTTCATATTTAGATATTATCGTTCTTTCGCCATCACCATCTTTATTAATTAAAGAATGTATATCATCTTTATATAGGTCATAATTCTTTTTATATAAGTGGTGATATCTCTTATTAGGAGTAGGAGAAGCACCGTCTGTCAATTTATCAATTATAGCGTGAGGTATTAATGGCGAAATGTATTTAAAATAATAATTAACCTTTAAGTCGCCTATATCATAATCATCGGCATAATCTTTGTTAGAAATATAATCTATTTTTGTATATAATACTGCGTGAATTTTATTTTTAGCTCCAACTGTGTTATGATGCGTAGTAATTCCATAACTTCTATTTTCTTCTTTGTTATCTTTTGAATACATTATATCGTGTCCATATCCATTAGTTTTAGCAGTAACAACATCATTTTTAGACAAAGTATTTGTATAACAGTCGGCTAATACTTTTTCTCTCTTTAGTTCTACGTTTTCAATTAATACTTTCTTATAATTTTTTGTTATAATATCTCTATAGTTATTGTTATTCAATTTAGGATATTTATTGTCGGCGAAGGATAGCAGTATATTCATAATATTTAATAATAAATATGTCAGCAATATCGTAATTATCAGATAGCCCATACTCATATTTTGATTGATAATAGCCAGTTTATTAGCTCCCAATGGATATGTATAAATATACTTATTACACATTGTGGTGCTAAAATAATATGCTAAGAAGATTGTCGCTATTGTAAGCAAAATATAATTATATATACCGTTTATATTTAAAACTTTGTCAAAATCGCTGACGACAGGATTGTCTATATTAAAATAGTTTCTATATCCCACGGATTCTGTCGGAGCATATCTCGCAACAAATGTTACTATTATTAGCACTAATGTTAAAAACGCGAATATATATGGAATGTTTTTTATTATTGTTATACATATCGTTCCACCGTCATTACTGATGTAAGGATAATATAAATTGTTGTATTTAATAAGATTATAAAGTGTATTAATATAGAATATTATTATTATTAGCAATATCATAAAGTAGTATGTTTTAGTGTTATAGAAATCGTTAGGCAAGAGAAGTTTATAGCTATTTTTTGCTATATTAAATCTCCCCGTCTCGGCTTCGCAATAAATATCATTACAATGCTTTTTAATGTTAATGTCGGCGACATCTTTAATATAGTTTATTTGAAAAAAAGATGCCGATATATTTTTTAATTCATTTATATAAATTATTATCATCATAATAAATACGATAAATATAATGATACGCATTTTAATAAGTATAAAGAAAAAAAGAAAATGAATCTATTCAAGTTTTTTTTTAACAATATAGCCCGATATAAATAATACGAATACTATAATAGTTATTACAGCAATTGTTGTAAAGTTTGATTTAGAAGCTTGCGAAAGCATATAGATGGGGAAGAATAATATTATAAAATATACAATAGTAAATCGCGTTACATCTTCAATCTCTTCGTTGCATTTTTCTATCGTCTCCTTATTATTATAATACCTGAAGTTATCTATATTTTCCAATGTTATTTTGTATCCATTTATATTGCGCAGATATTCGCCATTAGCAATGATATTTTTATGTAAGTTTGCGAGTTCGTCTATCAAATCTTTTGTAAATATAATATCGGCGACTGAAGAAATATCTTCTCCGCTGTAATTTTTAATAATAGTCATAAACTGATTATTTGGGAAAGCCGGTTCCGTTTTATTTTCTTTTATCAATATATCCAATTCTTTCAAAAGCATTATATATTCGTACGCTTTTGTATCGGCATATATCTCAGTTATTTTTTTTAGGATTAGTGAAAATATTATTGTTATTACGGCAACATGTAGAAATAAATAACTTGATGAATGCAAAAAGTAGTTATATTTAAAAATACTATCATCGTTTTTAATATTATATGAGGTGTTAATCATATGTAATATAAAGAATATCCACATTACGATAAATAAAGGCAAGCCGCTATGTAAATAATAGTTATATACCTTCATAATATTGAACTCGCCATTAACAATACTCAGGTTGCGATTGATATTTATAATATCATTATATTTGTCAGTAGGTTTCTTCTCTGTCGTATAATTTTTAAAGTTCTTCTGGATTACATTAAAATCAAATAAATGATTGCATAGATTCCACATATAAGTATTTTTAATATTAATATCAGATTCATAGATATTTTTCTTAGAATCGCATATATTGTTATAATTATTTATATTATTATTTAAATCCTTTGCATAATTTAAGTAAATTAAGGGGAGAAAGCTTATTATTGATAATATTAATATTAGTAATGATATTAATATTAACTCAATATTTTCAATCATTTATATTCTAATATATATTATTATATTATATATTTCCTACAAACCTCTTCTAATTTCATCACTTTCATATATAGGTGGTGTGTTTTTATCAATCTCAATTTGTTTCTTAATTTTGTCATTATACGAGTTGTTTGCTAAGATATTTTCACCGTTATTAATCATATTAAAACCATCGGTTGCTGTTTTAGTATAATGTCTAATATCTTGATTATCGCTCTGAAAACTCTTATTGCGACTATAAGCATTTTCTGGATTAGCTATAATATCTCTCAAGTTTTCAAATGACATTGTTGGAATACTCATTTTATTATATTATTATTTTATTATTTTACTCAGATAATCCTGAACCCCTCTTCCTGTTATGAGAATATATCAAAAACTAAATACTTCCTTATCAAAATATCATAAAAATGTGTCAAAAATTATAAAAATTGATTGTCATTTATAAAATGATTATTACCATAAACCACGATGACTGCCAAAACTCTCTCCGTTATTTACAAGGAAAAGATTGTCGAAATGCCCGATGCTATTGATGATACAAAGGAGGTTGCTAATTATCACAAGGAAGCTCTCAAATATGCCGTTGAAGAAATGAAGGGCAATGTGAAGGGCAAGGCAAAGGGTAAAAGCAAAAAGACAGCGGTCGCCGAAAAGGACGAGAATGGCGAAGACAAGGTCAATGTCAAGAAACCTCCTACTGAATATCAGGTGTTTGTTAAGGAATATCAGCAAGTCATCAAGGAAAAGTTTCCGGATTTGCCGAGCAATCAAAGATTCGGTAAGATTGCCGAAGAATGGAAGAAGCGCAAGGAAGAAAAAGCTGGCGTAGCTCCAGCTCCGGCTCCAGTTCCAGCTCCAGCCATTGTAAATAATTATATGAAGGTGGAAGAAGTATCTCCGCCATCAACTGACAACGAAGAAGAGCCTAAGAAAAAGTCCAAGCTTACTCCCAGGGAAAAGGTTGCTCTGCTCAAGCAGTTTCGTATGAATGTGGAAGAAGTATCTCCGCCATCAACCGATAAAGAAGAGCCTAAGGAACAGCCTAAGTCTCCTAGTGAAGAACCAGACGAAGAAGCTGTAGAAGAGCCTCGGATGCCATTGAAGAAAAACATGAAAAAACTTCCGCCCATCAAAATCCCCGTCAATAAAGTTTAAATAGTTGCGGAGATGGCTGTGATGGTGCTGTGTGTATTAGTAAGTAGTAGCAATTAAATGATTATAATGATAAGTATTATATGTTATATATTTTTTGCTTTACAAAAATAACTACTTGATACGGTGGATACTGAGAATACATTTGTTATATTTTTATATTTTTTGGATAAAAATTGACACTAAACAGTATTCATATTATTACTACCAAAGTCGCTTTTACACAAACCAAAGAACAGTTAATAGTACCGAGGAAACAGTTCCTGAAGCCCTTACATCAATTTACATTAGTCCGAAACAACTTCAATTGCAATAATGGTTCGTGTCGCCAATGTTGATTGCATTGTCAAGTTTAATAATGAGTTTGGTGATATTATTATTATCAATATTGACAAACGCATCAAGAAGGAAAGGAAACTTTCTAAGTATAACATCTATATGAAGAACAATTTCCACAGGATTAAGGCGATTTATCCTGAACTTAAAGCGCCTGAGATTATGGTGATGGTCGCTAAAGAATGGCAAAATGAAAAAAATGTTCCTAAATTGTCTATCTCTCTTCTTAACCTCTTGAAGGAAGAAGAATTGTTCGCAATGCTGGAACATCCCAAAGAAAAAAATGAGATTAACAAGATTGTATATGGTTGTATGCCTGTCTAATATATAGAATGTATATATGTGTGCTATATGTTTTTTATAATTGTGTAGAATGTTGCGAATCCGTCGGCTATATTAACATTATTATTGTAGTTGGACATTCTTATATCAAAATGGCTCCAGTTCTTCCTATATTTTTTAGGTATAAAGTTCATCAAGAACAGGCTCGCCATTAAACCCTCGCTATTTTTGCATTCATATCCCGAGTTCTTTACATCTGCTATATTGGATTTAATAAATGATATATATTCAAGCCACGCCGGGATTCTTATATTTTTTTCACAATATTTATTGCCATAGGCCCGTACATTATCCGCGATTTGTTCGTTTGATGTAAAATATGTGAAACTGCTATGACAATTGATTCTCTCTGACCACCCTGTTAATGTCGCAAAATCAAATAAATAATCTGGTTTATATTTATTACACGCATATGTAAGGGCATCTGCTAAAATTAATCTTCCTTCAGCATCAGTATTGACAATTTCCACAGTCTGGCCATTATATGCCTTAATTATATCGTTGGGTTTTAGAGAGCCTCTTGATACTATATTTTCTACCAACGGACATAAACATACTACACGATTCTTATATTTTTCCTTAGCCAAAGTATATAAAATACCGATTGATATAGCTGCGCCCTCTTTGTCCATATACATATTAATCATACTATCGGGCTTTTTCATAGAATATCCGCCAGTATCTATCGTAACTCCTTTGCCAACTAAACAAACTGTCTTCTTTTTCCCTGAAGTACCAGAAGGACCTGACGGATTATAATCTATTATTAAAAAGCGCGGTTTATTCTGTGAAGAATTGCCAACAGCATTGATTAGATTTAACCCCATCTTCTTCATATGTTTCTCGTTAAATACGGTTATCTTGGTATTTCTAATATTCTTAAACATATATCTTGCGTGTTTTGCGAAATTATCGGGTGTAGCTATATTAGAAGGTTCATTTATTATATTCCTTGTTATATATGAGCCATTAATTATATTATTAATATTCTTCCTGTTTTCGCAACTCATTCGTGGGACATAGAAATAAAGAACTGCTCGTTCTAGCTTTACCTTTTTATATTTATCAAAATAATAATTGCCCTGTAATATTCTATATATGAATGCTTCTACAAAGCTATTATCCAATTTTTCCAAATTAAATATGACTTTCTTCATGAGATTATTATTGTAATTCAATAATGTCTTGATTTTTGTAGATATACTTATAATATCCAGGTGATTCTTAATATTAATATCGCAACTCTTTTTATTTGTAGCTACTTTAATAACATTCCGATTATTATTATTTATATTATTTATATTATTTACAAAATATATTTTCATATTCTACATATCCTACATATTATATCTTTTGTTTCCGGTTTCCGGTATTTAACTTTTATGATTCTTTATTTCTTTTGTTACATCTGTCAAAGCCGAGTTTTCAAATCTATATATTTTATCGGCCAATTCAAGAGCCGACCTCCTATGTGCTATTATAATCATAGTTATGTTTTTGTCATCAAAACATTCTTTAATAGTATTTTGAACCAATTCCTCACATTCCGGATCCAGTGCAGAAGTTGCCTCGTCAAATATTAATATATTAGGGGTTCGTATCAAAGCCCTTGCAATAGATATGCGTTGCTTCTGTCCTCCCGATAAAGAACTAAGCTCTGTTCCTTCCAATAGCGTATCATATTTATTAGGAAGCTTTGATATGAACTCATGAGCATTTGCGCGGTTCGCTGCATTAATAATATCTTCTTTGCGCGGATTCTCAATACCATAGGCAATATTATTAGCTATTGTGTCGCTGAATAAAATACTATCCTGTGCTACATAACCTATTTTTTCTTTCAACCATTTATTATCATATACTCCGGCGTCTATATCATCTATATAGATATTACCGCCATTTAATGAAAGAATGCCCATCAAACATTTTACAATAGTACTTTTTCCCGAACCTGAATTGCCGATGATAGCAATTTTCTCACCTGGATTTATTTTAAAATTGAAATTATTAATTAAATTGCACTCGGCTTTCTCGTATTTAAAAGATACATCTGAAAACTCTATTTTTCCCTTTAAAGTATTATCTGATGGAATATAGTACCCTTTGTTTTTTTTATTGGAATCAAGCAATTCTGTTATGCGCTTATAAGGTTCTTTGCATTTAATGAACTCGTTGTTATATTGTATTATTGCCATAACATTTTCGTACAGGCTTTGATTATGGAGAATGAATGAAACAAGCCCATCAGTATTATTCAAATATTTTGCAGCCATTATAATACCAATAGTGGTTAATGTTGGCAAATTGCTAATTAATAACAGGTTCGCACCATATAACAGCGTTTGCCTAAATATATATCCAAGCTGTTTATCGCTCATCATATTGTGCTTCTTCATCGCTATATCTTCAACAGCGTATGTTTTCATAATAGATATGTGTGAAATAGTTTCGTGGATATAGGTGCCTACGCTTTTATTCAATTCCTCGTAGCCTTTCATAACAATTTTATTAGCTTTATCGTATAACTTTGATATAGCCATATTAAATGGAATGAGCAAGCAAGCAATTATAGTAAGCTTCCACGATATTTTATTGAGCATCCATATAGTAGCAATGACGTGAACAGAAGACCGTGATATAACATTAACATTTAGAGATATGCTATCAGATACTATACGCACATCATTATTTATATATTCCAGAAGTTTATTAACGGGGACAGTTTCATAAAATTGCGTTTTCTGATTAATTAACTTATCATATATAATCTTGCGTAATCGGATATTCATACAGTTTTGCGAATATGTAAAACAGGCGCCTCGCAAGGAACAGGCAATCATAGCAATTACATTGGAATAAAAAAGCAACAATAAGCGCTCTTTTGAGAAATCTCCTAACATAATTTTACTTACATGTTCGTTCGCATAGACGCTATAATATGAACCAGTACAACCAAATATTAAACCAGCCACACTATATTTTTTATCATCTTCAATTAAAGATATATATCTTTTAATTAATTTCATTTTAATGTATTATAATTATAATATAATATTTATATATTTATATGTGATAAGGTTTTTTGTTTATAATATTTTGCGGAATTTTATTAGATGCAAGCGGTTCGCCATAATCCGTTATAAACATATCATTTAATCCATATTTTTTAAATATTTCATTTATTATATTGTTGAAAATTTCTTTTTGTATTTTTTTAGGACTTGATTTGCTATCTTCAACATTCATAGTTTTATAAAAATTACTAAAGATTTCTAGAATTTCGTATAAATCTTTTTTAACATTGCTATCAGGAGATAATTGATTGATATTTTCAAAATCTTCATTTAAAAATGCAGGAATAATACCGGCATAGTCAGATATTAGATTTTTAATATTTTGTTTTTTAATTTTTTTAGACATTCCATAATCATAAATCATTATATTATAGTTACATGCTTTTAAATATAAATTATTACCATTGAATACATAATGATAATATCCTTTCTCTTTATTATAATGCCATAAAAAGTTTCCACCATGACAATCGCCGTGTATATGCGATAATAAATTATGAAATGTAGCTATTGATATTAATGCTTGAAATAATAAATTATATAAGAGTTCTATATTTGATAATATATCTTTATTATTAATTAATGTATTTATATTACCGTTGGCAATTTCATTTACAGATATTAATTTTTTTGAATTGCTGTATTCTTCCTTATCGCATATACAATATTTATATATAATTAAAAAATGTTTAGATATTTTTTTATGAATTACATTATTAGTAATATCATTCATTAATTTAACCTCATATAAGTTATCTTTGGTTTCTTTCATAACTTTTGTTGCTATAGGAAATACTCCTAAAGCATTTTTAACGGAAGTTTTATATACTTCTCCGCCGAAATTATTACTACTTATTATTTTATCTAAAGTTAATATATCTCTTAAATTATAAGATATATTACCTTGTGGCAATTGAATTTTTTCTAAACAATCATTATCTTCAATTTTACTTAATCTTTTTTTAATATAATTATAAAAAGCAACGCGATTTTCAAGTGTATATTTATCAACAATCAATTTGCTTTTTAGAAATTTAGATATTTTTGTAGCATTTACAGGTTTATCATCTATACTACTTTTTATATAATCTTCTATAAATATAGTTTGCGAAGATGAAGATTTTTTAGAAGACGCTCTTTTTTTTTGCAATAACATACGTCTAATATTAGCTTGAATATTTTTTAGGGATTTATCAGGTTCCATTTATTTATCTACTATTGTAATATAAATAATAAATATAATAAATATATAAGTTATATATAACTTATATATAACATAGAAAATAAGGATAATGAATAGTTTTATTACAAATTTATTTTACTATAATATCAACGACGAAGATTCCAATATTAGTAATAATACAGAAATAAATGCAATTGTAAATACTAATATTACATATACTATACCACCGTATCAATATAACAGAATCCATGCTTATCCTCGCGGATATAAGTATAATATCTTAGCTAAATAATAATATAACAATTTATAATAGACATCTGTCTTTTTTACTCGCATTGAGTTCGGCTGCTGAGGCTATGAAGTTATTGTTGCTGATATCCACATCATCTGGTATATTTTCTTCTAATAATTTCTTATACATAATATCTTCAAGCTCCTTATCTAAATAGGTATCGCTAATATCAAATGTATTTTTTCTGCTATTTTTGGTATCATTATCTACCATACCGTATTTCATTGGTACAAATTGATTAAAATTGCTATTTTTGTTAGTATTGATATCGTATCCTTTGTAAGGGAACAACACTATATTATCCTCGGATATTACTCCAATTATTTTTATTAATATGATGTTTATTATGACACCATTTGTTATAACAATTGTTTTGATGTGTTTTCCTTGAAACTTACCAGCCCTATACAATATCATATCAATATCAAACATATAATATTCAGGGTATTCGCTGTGTTGCCTATAATTATTCATAATATCATGGACAATCTGAATATTATTTTTAATATTTTCGCCTGGCAAATCCATAATACTGTTAGTATTCAGTTTATTATAGATAAAATCATATATTCCCTGGTAATATTTGAGTAATGTCTTAATTTTATTATCATCATCTCTAATCATTTTTGGATTTTGCCATTTGCCCCATTTATTACCTTCTACGGCTATTATTAACTCCTCGCAAGTATTTTTAAAAACCTCTTTTAATTTTTCATTATATGTATTATTATCATATTCATAATAATATACATTAATCGCCTCCTTTTTAACATTAACATCGTAGGGTATGCTTGAGTTTATTATATGTCTATTCCAAGGATATGTACCCGTATTTTCATACATAATTCTCGTATTTGATGGCATATATTTAAATTTATTATTATAATGAATATCGGCATTTTTCATACTAAAATACTCGTTTCCTGCATTATTGCTGTATCCTATATCATTTAATAAATACCTATGGATAACTAAAAAATATATGATAATTATTATAAAAATAGATATAAAATTATATATGAATATAATATTAGTATCTTTCATATGTTATATACTTCTATAATCTAATAAGGAAATTATTGTATTTAAATTATTTAGTTTTCTATCCTCGGTATCGTTCTCAAATACATAATCGTTATTTATTCCTATACCATTTTTATCTTGGAATTCTTTAATATTTGCGCAACAATTTAAATCCGTCGTGTCTTGGCAATTATAACAATGCGGTCTATTATATTCTTCGTCATTATATTTAGTGAATCCTATCTTTTTTACACCTACCGGAAACTCGCAATTTCCGTTAATACAACCACCTCTGCTATTTTCATATCTTGTATTTTTCTTATAATAAGGACATTCTTCATTGGTCGCACATTTTTTATCCCAGATACTGTAATAATCTTTAGGATTTCCTTCTTTAGTATAAAAGGAATCGCATTCAAACTTATTGACAATCTTGTTATTTCCATAGCATCCGTAGCTTCCGCTGCTACCGAACTCTGTATTGCCTCCGTAGGATTCGTCAATTACTTCCAAATAATCTTTTGGCATTTCCAATCTAGTTATGAAATTTTCTATGTTATTTACTATATCATAGTTCATAATAGGCAGGAGCATTTTATCTTTGCTTAAATATAAATCGTAAGTAGTATCTCGGGTATCTTCAGTATTCTCGGTATTATCGGAATCTTTGTTAAAATAAAATCTAACGCTTTCGTAGTTCGCTTTAATTACTGGATAAAATGCTTTTATCCTAGATATATCCATATCCTTGAGACCGCTTATAAAATATTTGGAATATTTCAGCATAGCCATATATTCGCTACCAATAACAACATATGTTATTAAATAATCAAACTGTTTATCTGACCTTTTTAAATCTTCTAATTTAATTTTACGCAATCTTATGCTTTTTATATCTTGTCTATATGCTTTAATTAGTGCTTGAATAAATAGATAGTCGCTCATATAAACATATGCGACTACCTTATTCGTAAAGTCCCATATACATTGTTCTATACCAAACCTCGTAGGACTCAAGCATACAAATATGCCATCCTTAAATACCTCAGTATTACTTAATTTATTATTCAATATATATTTATTTATGTAGGGGTCTATTAGCAATTTATAATCATCCGTACTTACTCCCAATATATATCTTGAAATCTTGTTATTCCTTTTCATATAATCTATAGATTTTACCATAATATCACTAGATATAGCAAATGTCGCATTTTTTGCTGTGCTGGCTACACTTGAATTTGAAATTATATCGCGGTCGTTGAGATTATCTATGTTATCTGTAATATATACAGTTCTATATGATGTGAATTTTTCTTTGCAACTTTTAATATATGATATATATATTAAATAAATTGTTATTAGTGATAATAATATTAGAATAGTTATTAATATGTATTTCATTTTTTTTCTTTCCTTATTAAAATAGTAGATAAAGAATGTTTTCTAGAAAAATAATAACGCTCTCCGTATATTTGCTAATTGTAATATTAATATTTACTACACAACCGAGCTTAATGTTTAATTCTAACGGAGAAATGAAATCTTTCGGTTATTACAATAATGATAAAACTACTATAATGCCGCTAATTTTATTCTTGCCAATTTTAGCTTTAATATTATTTATTGCTGTATTAATAATTGAATGTATTTATACATAATACATAATACTTAAAATATATAATAGTTATATGAATAATGCGAAGAATATTAAGAATAATAATAAGATTAGGAAGAAAGATGATAAGAATACCAAGAGCAATCTTATAGTTCAGGAGGTTCATGAGGTTCATGAGGTTCAAGAAGTAAATTATGAAATACCCAGAGAGGAAAAGGTAATTAACCGGAACAGAGAAGAGGACATTATGAAGGGATTGTGTGGTAATAAAGAGATATATAGTAACATAATATCGTGGCTGCGCAATTTCAATTATAAAAAGAAGATTTCTACAGACAGCTGTATTATAGTTACGGGTAAAACTTGTGTAGGTAAAACATATTCTATAAATAAAATATGCAATTATTTAAATTACGAGATTATAAATATTAACAATAATAACTGTTTTAATTCGGTACAATTGAATGATGTCATTTTTAAAAGTACGACATCCTCGCTATTACAGGTATTAACAGGGAACATAAGAAACAAGGTAATTATAATTGATAATTTTGATTGTATCTATATATCAGATAAAACTATTAATACGACTCTTCTAAAAATATTAACAGATGGTAAAATTAAAAATATTCCTATAATATGTATATCAAACAACGAGATTATTAAAAAGATAGGAGATATTAAGAAAAACTGTAAGATATATGATATTATCGTTCCCACGAAAGAATATGTAATAGATATGATACAAAATGACGCTCGTACTGATTGGCATTCTAAGAAAGAATTAGGTCATTTATACGACCTTTCAAATGGGAATATGGAGAAGATATTCTGCGATGTTAAAAAAGATAGAAGTGATATATTATATGAAGAGCACATAGATAATGATTGTGATATTAATATATTATACTTGAATGTATTTGATAGAAATCAGGTTATCCGCATAATTAATAAAGACCCGTGGATGATACCCCTCAAATTTCACGAAAATATTATAATAGAATTGGAAAATCGCAAAATATCGCTAAAAAATAAAATAGAGTATTATAAGAACTTTATAGAGATTATGTGTCTATACGATTATTATATGTTTAAAAACAATAACGAGGCCTGTATTACCATATTTGCATCAAACGTTTATTACTTATCATTATTCAAATACAAAAAAGGAGCCGTATCAAACATAGGCAAATTTACAAAAATGCTAAGTTATTTATCTTTACAAAAGAAGAATATTAAGCAAACTTATAAATGCAATAATTTTCCTTTATATCAAGTTTCAAATTATCATATTAATTTATGCAATAGAAAATTTATTTCCTTTAAATAGATAATCAAATAAATATGGGCGAGGTAGTTACAGAAGCTAACAAAGGGGTTCTTGATAATGTCAAAGATAGTTTATCTGATTTTGTAAGCAGTTCTAAGGAAGGTATAATGAATAATGGAGTAGTAAATAAAGGTTCGGATGCTATATCTGCTAGTACTCAAATAGTATCTTCGGCTGTAAGTAATATATCAGTAGAAAACACGAAAGATGCCATAATGAACGCTATGACAGACAGCTCAAGCTCATTATATTTTATAGTTGTCCTGTTAGTTATCGCAGCATTCGTATGCTATATCTTATATTATATTATAACCGATACAGTTATAAATCAGCAAAAAATACTAATACCGGGAACTGAAATGCCAATAATATGTACTGAACACCGAGTATACCCATTCACGCAAAAATTAGAAAGCGGTAATGGGAACAAAAGAACATATTGTTTCTGGATATATATCTTTGATATCGGTGCAGCCGGCGGACAACCCAGACATATCGCTCATATAGCCAAGAAAAATGCGGACAATGATTATACTGTTGCAGATTCAACTATATATATTAGATTGCAAAATGATAGAAATAGAATACAAGTAAGATTTCCGTTGGATAAAAATGACCCCGCAACTGTTACACACAGCACTCCCGATGACTTATTTTTAGTTCATAATAATTTAGTAACTGGTATAGAGATTGAATATATACCTTTGCAAAGATGGGTACATGTCGGTATTGTAATAAATGATATCGGCGGCGGCACTTTCAATGTATTTATAGATGGCAACTATTTAAAAACCGAGAACAACCAAACCGTACAAGACAAGAACAATAGTAGTAGCAATCGTCGTAGCTATTATAAACAAGCTAATTATATAAATGTCAGCAGATTAAACTTAAATAATGAGGGCGAATTACATATTGGTGGCGATAAGGTAGGAAGCACTATGTATGGATTTTCGGGTTTAGTAAGCAAGTTCAGCATATTTAATTATGATATGAATAGAAACGACATATATAAAGAGTATAGCGCTGGGCCTATGAAAGGCGTCTTAGCTTCTATGGGATTGTCGGCTTACGGAATAAGAAACCCCATATATAAAATTAAAGGTTCCGACACTTTAGAACAATAAAACGGATAATCGGATAATCGCAATAAACCGATAAAATTATTATTTTTATTTCCATATTTTAAATAGATAGAGATAAACAAATTATGGAGTATAACCCTGTAACCCAAGTTATTATAGCATTAATAATATTATTGTTAATGGGATATGTCGCTTACAATATATACCTCATTGAATTACATCATATGTTTAAAGGAAACAATGATATTAGAAAGGAGACAGAGATTTTTAACGGAATTATAGATTTTAAAGAAGTAAGAGAATTGAAATATAATACGAAGAACAGAGCGCACGAAAAATATAAAGATATATCACCTTCTATAAATCAGCAAGGTGGTGCCGAATATACTTATAACTTTTGGTTATACGTAGATCAAGGAAGAATAACGCAGTTGAAAAACGAGAAAAATAAAGATATATTGTTATTTCTAAAAGGAGAAAAGACCATATATCATAACAATGATTTTAATTATAATTGTATGTATAAAAGCGCTGATGGTACTAGTATTACATATCACCCTGTTTTACTTACAAAAAATCCGCTCGTAAGATTAAGTGCCGATGGTAAAAATTTGGCCGTGGATTACAACAATATCTTATCGCCTGATTCATATCAAAATAATTCCAAATATAATCGCTGTGATAGCATAGACAACAATAAGCCTTGGTGGGATAGAAATAAAAATATGATAGGCGTCTATGATATAGAGTTCAGCAGCAAATGGTTTATGGTTACAATTGTAATGAAGGAAATTGCTGACAATAATAACATTTTGACTAAAAATCGCGCAATATGCCGAATATATATTAATGGTCTTCTCATATTTGAAAATAAGTTAGAGACCATATATGGTAGCAACCAAGATATATATTCTGCGACATTTAAGAATAACAATTCGCCCCTTTATATCAACCCAGTTTTTGATATGAAATATAGTGCTAACAGTCCCGGTCGTAAAACACAGGCACAAGCTACGGATAAAATAGATAAGAACTTGCCATATTTAGATATGAATACGGTAAAATATGACGAAAAATATAATGTCGATAATCCTAATGATATTTCAGGAATTATTAAGATGGGTGACTTAAAATATTATAATTATGCTCTTGAAGCCGATGCAATCAATCAGCTATTTAGAACTGGTCTCAAGAATGTCAAATTGGATGTTAACAAAGAAACGAAATATACGAACCTCAATATGTTATCATCTTACGAATTAGAGAAGAATGAAATTAAGGAGTTATAAATATCTCGGCTTGGCGGCCGGCGAATATACAAGATTATATAAAAAATATATATAAATATTAAACTAATGCCTCCTAAAATATCATTAGCGGAACTATATACGTTGAAGGACAAGAAGGAGCTTTCAAAATATGTTACTTTTGATAGTATAATTAATATATGTCATAAGAAGATTAAGAATACTGCGACTATTGGTGGAATGAATATATTTTATGAGATACCGTTTTATATATATGGAAAACCTCTCTATAAAATAGAGGACTGTGTAAAATACATAGTAGAATCTTTGAGAAATAATGGCTTCTTCGTCCAGATACTTCCCGAACCAAATGTTAATATGATATATGTTTCGTGGAATCCGGGCGAAATTAATAAGAAAAAGCTGTTAACTTAATATTTTTTATTATATAATATTAAATGAATATTGTATTATATTTGTCTATACTTATCCCCGTAATCTTATTGATGTCTATTAACTTTTATATGAAATACAATAATATCTTATTAGAAGACGGAGATTCTTCTGATATTCCTAGAGAGTCAAGAGAATATATAATATTAGGTATATGGGCGATATTGATAGGCTTCTTGGGATATTCTTATTATTTAATGCGGAATAATATATCTTCTGTGGCCATTATAATAATCATAATATATACCTTGACATATCCTTTCATAACTCTCGGAAAGAATCATAACCAAATTGAATCTCTAAATATAATTTACATTCTAATTGCCTATGTAATATTCTTACTTGTTCTCAGTGAAAACTCTAATGCTGCACTATATATATTACCATTATTGCTATGGATTATCTATATATTTATTGCTTCCAATATCTTAGAATAATTTGGTATATCTGAAGATTATTATTAATTAAATTAAAAGATTGGCGCAAATATACTTAAATTAATAATATTTGTATATATTATAGATTGATATATATATATAATACAAATGGAAGAGGACGAAGCCGCATCCACCGGTTTAGATTATATAGATATGCCCGACGAGGAGGATGAAGAGGATGAGGAGGATGAAGAGGATGATTCGGATGAGGAGGAAGATTCATCCTTCTCTTCTTCTTCGTCGTCTCCACCGCCGCCGCCATCGTCGTCCCAGGAATCGGATGATCCGGATGAGGAGGAAGAGGAAGAGGAAGAGGAAGAGGAAGCCGAAGGCGAAGACGAAGCCGCAGCCGCAGCCGCAGCCGCAACAGCAACAGCAAAAGAACTACAACCTCATAAAATATATGGAGAAGCATCATATGATAACTGTTTAAAACAGCCTCCTAAATTTTCTATAGTAAATTTTGCTATATGTTTTAGACATTTAGTAGATTCCTTCAGTAGTGAAAAAGATTGTACAATTACAGATTATGATTCTTTCAAATGTTTTTTAAATAATATGTTTGTTGTATTTGGTGAAACAGATAATCCCTTCTTAAAAATAATTAGTGATGTTTGGAATTACATAAAAGATAAAACTATTAAAGAAATATTTACTGATCAAGCTTCTAATGGTGCTTATCCAGGTTCTCTTAATGCCATCCAGGCTAGATACACACAATTTTTAAAAAATTTAGCTGTAGCGTTTAAAGTAGATAGGGATCACGATTTAAATGGAACACGCGGGAAAGCACCTAATATAAAAAAACCTATGGATGTACATAAATTACTCAAGATTCTCGGTCTCAGGTTTCATAATAATAAAAATGATGCAAAATGTTTCGCTCGCGATACAACAACTAGTCTAATAAATAAATTACTTCAAGATGAAGGTTGTAATGAACAATTAGTTTATATTGCAAATTTAAAAGATACTGCTGGTAATAAACATTTAAAAGATGGTAATCATTATAAAATTGGATGTAAAGACCCTCCTGCATGTAACAAAAATAATAGAAATATAGTAGAAATTTTCATTTTAAATCTTTGTCATTTATTTTATGTAAGTTTCCAAAGTGAATTAATATATACTGCCGCTAAAACTCAAAAACCTTTTAACCAAGACCCCCTTGCAGAACCCATTTTTACTGGTACAACATATGATGAACAGGCTGTTAAACTGTCACGTTGTATATATTGTAAATATGTATTAAAAAGCTCAAAATTTGATTATAGTGAATCTAAACTTATAACTATTAGAACTACCATTATACAAGATGTAGTAGGTGGAACGGATGTAACGGCACATAGTTTTAAATGTGAATTACAAGGTACGAGCCTTTTTAGTGTTAAATCAGTAATCGCGTTTGCAACTCTACATAGTAAGGTAGATTCATTTAAAACTTGCTTTAAAAATCATTTAAAACGTATCGGTTATAGCGAAGTAGATGCTAATAAAATGTTTTTACTATTTGCTGCAACAAATAAAGGTGCTGGCGATTTTGATCAAGTTGGAGAAAATGTTATTTTAAATACTATTAGTCATATAGTATTAAAAGAAGCCGGAGCAGCCGGAGCAGCCGGAACAGCCGGAACAGCCGAACGTTTTTCTAATTTTATTAAAGCTGAAGGTTGTATAACAGCAACAAGCGACACATATTTATATGTTATAGCATTATTAATGGAATGTGCTATTCTGCTTGCTACACCTTTAGAACGTTCTGTTTTTATGAGCGCGTGGAATAAATTTCAAGAAAATAATTTGGGAAGCGTTCATAAAGCGTTAGTTGATATTAGTATAGTTGATGCGACCCCGGATCCGGTTGAAGACTGCACAGTAAGTCCGAAAACAGGTGGAGGCGCGGACGTTTATTATTTACCTGCAGATAGTGTTAAAATGAATCAACATATGTTGTTTTTTGCAACTTTAATTTTTAGCATTCTTTATAATATTGGAGTAAAAGGTATTTTTAATTTAAATAAAATATTCGATATAAAAGATCCAACTGCAGCTGCAGTTGGAAAAGCTGCAGCTGCAGCAGGAATTACAAAAACATTTTCAAGAGTTATTACCAAAAAAGGAGACAGTCAAACACAATTTGGTTATACATTTTCTGATTCTGATCTTAAACTTCCCTTTTTGGATGTTCATTTTTACGATAGTTTCATGAAACATTGCAGTCAAGCGAACACGTCAATGCAAAAAAAAAAAAAAAAAAAAAAAAAAAAAAAAAGAAGAAGAAAAAAAACAGGATGATACTCGTCTGGAGAAATATGAACTTTATATTAGTAAATTAAGTAGTGATAATATAGAAGCTTTTGCTACTAGTACCGGTGATAGACGTATTCGCGAAATTTTTGGTGGTGCTGCTGGTGATCCTATTACTGTAAATTTTCCATATTTATTAAAATGTGTTGGTACATTAAAAACTACTCTTCGTATTATGGCTAATATGATTGCTCAAAATAGTATGTATATTAAATGTGGGGTTCTTGAGGGTGATTACATTTTATGTTTTAGACCTTTTGAACCATATTATCAAGGTAAAGGATTAAAAATTTGTAAGAAAAGGGACGATCATGCTCCTGAGATTCGGTTGGAGCCTAATATTAAAGATTTTTACCGAACAAAGATGGATGCAAAGTTCCCAAAGACAAAGGAGGAAATGTTGAAGTCGGTGGTACAGCCAATGCCTTTAATGAAAACTAACTATGATATATTAACACTTGGGCATTTTACATTTTTATTATATAATTTGTTCGAACAATATATTAATATGCATTTAAATTACCTAGTATATGAAGATTTTCATAGTCTTCTTTTTGCTATCATATTGCTTAGAGCCAAGCCTGTAGTTTACGGAAACTTTAAAGATGTGATTTGTAAAGAATTAAAAATTATTTTTTGCATATCACAGCAGAAGCAATTAGATGGTAATGCATCTGCTGAATCTGCATTATCACAGCAGAAGCAATTAGATGGTAATGCATCTGCTGCATCTGCATTATCACATCAGAAGCAATTAGATGATAATGCATCTGCATTTAATTTCTGCGATATTTCTGTTATACCACATTCTAATGAAACTACTTCTTTATCATTAGCAAATTATTTAGAACCGAGTGATGAAATAATTCGTGAGTTATGCATCCTTTTATTATCTGGCGTCACATTTTTATCTGAAATAATAAAGAACGTTAAGACTGTGCAATATTATAATATCTTTAAGCTAGAATTTAAACATTGGATAGAAATATTGAAGAGAAAGGGTTTCATGCCGCAAGTCGTAGTGATGTATGAGGAAGGCTTACCAGGAGAAGCTCATGAATTTGCTGATAAAGCATTTAACGCTGAAGTTTTGAAATTACTATCATCACAATTATATCCGAATATCAAGGCTAATAAGACAGCTCTAATGAATGCAATTAATCAAAATACAAAAACGTTTCATGAAAGATTTACGGAATATTTTGATGATGTTAAGGAAAAAGATAAAAGAAAATCCAATAAGAGGTTAATATGCGCGTTGTATAATTCGTTAATTGATCATATATTTAAACGTGCATTAATTCCTGGCGTGGAATTCGTGAATGCGGGAACAGATATTACACTCACCACCAAACATCTTTGTGTACTAGATATGGTAGATGTGAATGGAGCTCATACTACTAACCCAAAAAATTCAAATTCATCAAAGCGTAAGAGTGATCAAGATGTTAAAGAACTTCGTAATGTTGGACAAAGAGGACATAAAGAACTAGGATTATTTTACTCTAATACATCAACAAAAGCTGTTGTACATGCAAGAACTACTGTTATTTTTGAAGTGTTAAAAGATAATATTGAAAAGCATACAAGAGGCACACTACTGGCGAAAATAAAAGATGAATACAAAAAAACTTTCTCAAATTATGAAAGTATAGCGGAATTATTAGAATTATTTAGAATAGATTTTTCAACGATAGTCGAGAATTTAATTAAGTCTATAATTTTATTTATATTCAGGGTAGATTATTGTGGAAATGAAGCTAACAACAAACAACGACAATTTATATTAAAATTGCTTGAAAACTATCTTAGCCTTTTTTATCATGTTGATACATTAGTATATAATATAATAGCAGAATTAAACAAAATTATTACAGATTTAAAGACAAATATTTTAAATCATATTTATAAAAAAGATATTGGTGATGTTTCAAGTAGTGATGATGTTTCAAAAATACAAGTTATGACTGCAAAAATTATTGATACTTATAAAGAAAAAAAGGAAGCTTTTGAAGACAAATTAGTACGTGTATATAAGGAAACTTTTTCTTGCAAGAAAAAAGAAACTTTAAGAATTATTTTAAAGCCATTATTTGATGCTCTAAAAGTTTGTGATGTTTATTTAAATTTTATTTCAGAACCTACGAGTTTAGAAGCAAAATTTAGTGAGCTCTTATTTGCCTTTGAAGTATTGAAAGACCAAATTGAACTTATAACTAATGCATTAAAATCTATAAAAAATAGTTTTAGCACCGATGCTGAAAAGGAACTAATTGCACAATTAATTGTAAAAAGTTTTAAAGAAACATTAGAAGATTTTAGGCTAGGTGATATGGCCGGCAAACTTGAAAAATTAGCACAAAAATGTAACCCTGCCGATCCTACCGGTCATACCTTGCATCACGGAAAGGCAGATAGCGTTCCTGATGAAGGCAAAGCTACTGCAATGGCAACGGATAAATCAGTTGCAGTATCATTGCCTTTATCAGAAACGCTTTCTGCCGATCCTACCGGTCATACCTTGCATCATGGAAATGCAGAAAGTGTTCATGATAAAGGCTATAAAACTGCAATGGAAATGGAAACGGGTAATACAGATGGTGGGGGAAATTTGAAAATAAAAAAAAGGAAAAAATTGGCAATAAAGGGGGGGTCACCATTAAAAGATGTAGTTTTAGGAATAATTCAAGGTATGAAGATGTATGAGTATGAGAGGATTGAGGATGGTAGAAGTGTAATTGGTTTACCAGTTGACAAGCGGCGTAGTATAGCAGAGGCAGGTTATTGCCTTCTTCAAATGAATAGAAAGCAATTAGAAACAAAAAGTACAATAGTTGAATTATTATTGAATAAATATAGTATAAATCGGGAAGATATTGAAGTAATTATTGACCGTATTTATGATTCTAGCAATATGGGTGATGATGAAGATAAAGAAAGTGTAAGAATACAACGTATAATTGAAGAATTCAAGCGAGATGAAGTTGAAGCAATTATAATATCTGAAAGTATAAATGATATATTACGTTCAGATTATAAATATAATTACAACTTTCTCGGACAAAAATTAGAAAAGGACAAACAATTATGTCGAGCCAATTTTGATGAATTAACAAAATATAATGAAGGTGGCACGCGTAGTGTGGATAATACAATATTTCATGACGATGAAGCTTTTACTGAGCTTAGCGACATGGAGGACGATGAAGCTTCGTTTAGCGACATGGATGACGATGAGGTGGAGGAGAGGGCGGCGCGGGGAGTGCAGGCGGCGCTGCGAGGTCGGAGGGCGGCGCCGAAAAAGGAGGGGGATGCGCTGCACTCGCGGATGGAGGATAGGCCGGTAGGGCCGGCGGTGGAGGCGGCGCTGCGAGGGCAGGTGGGGGAGCCTATGGGGGCGGCGCGGGGAGTGCAGGCGGAGGGGCAGAGGGCGGCGCTGCGAGGGCAGGCGGCGCCGGAGATGAATGTTGATGGTCTGGAAGGGCAGGGTGCGACGCCGCGAGGGCAGGTGACACTGCAAGGACGCAGTTGGGCAGACGCGGTGCGAGGGCAGGCGGCGCTGCGAGGCAGGCGGCGGAGCGAAAGTGCGGCGCTGCGAGGCAGGCGGCGGAGCGAAAGTGCGGCGCTGCGAGAGCCGGGGGCGATGGATCAGGAAGGGCAGGCGGCGATGGATCAGGAAGGGCAGGCGGCGCTGAAAAGAACGGAACGGGATGATCAAGATCCGGAGTCGGATGATCCGGTTTCAACTCATATATTGAAGGAGTCTCGTAAAGACAGCCGTGGAGGAAAGTTATTAAACAAAATGGGTCTTATAAATAAAGCGACAAGTATATTGGCTAAGCCAAAGACAACTAAGGGTTCTCTTGAAAAACAAACACAAAAAAATAATGAGATATTGGCTAAGCCAAAGACAACTAAGGGTTCTCTTGAAAAACAAACACAAAAAAATAATGAGATATTGGCTAAGCCAAAGA
>Ga0208942_1000033_pt1 | contig 69739 bp, 88 predicted proteins | sample GreLakmeSU08MSRF_FD_187704 | JGI IMG/M metagenome (GOLD analysis project Ga0208942, IMG submission 187704) | Freshwater lentic microbial communities from great Laurentian Lakes, MI, USA - Great Lakes metaG SU08MSRF (SPAdes) | ecosystem: Environmental > Aquatic > Freshwater > Lake | place: Great... | reverse complement strand
ACTTGAAGAAAGGAATATTTGCTGCAGAACTAACTAGTTTTATTCCAAAAATTAATTCTGGAATTAGAATAGAATCCGTCTTACTGCAAGAAAATTTAAATAATTTTGTAATTTTAGATGCAAGGACACCTCAAGAATTCATGGGTGGACACTTGCCAAATTCAAAATTAATTCCATTTACTGAGGGAATTTCTTATAGTGGTAAATTATTTCAAGACAAAGATTTTTTAGAAAATTTATTTTCTCAAAATCATATTTCTAAAGATAAAGAAATTGTTTGTTACTGTATGCATGGTCATAGGGCATCTAGCTTATTTTTGCAATTAAAAATTGCAGGTTATACAAATATCAAATTGTATGACGGATCATTTGTTGATTGGTATGGTCGACGGTTGCCCCTTGAGTAATTTTCTTTTTAGTGGAGTGCCACAAATTGGACACTCTTTTCCAATCGTATGATTAGTACGACAACCTGGGCAATAATGAATCCATTTTCCTACGTCTTGAAAAGTACTTGTCATTATTGGTGATATTTTCAATCCTATAGTTTTTGCAACATTTGTAATTGCAAAATCGTCTGAAATAATTTCACCTTTAAGATTAATGCATAATGCAATTATTGAAATATCTTGTTTTGATAATTGTGGAAAATCACCCGTATCTTTAGCAGCCGCTATGGCTATGTCTGTTGATTCTTTATCTGGATCCATTATTTTTAATCGATTAGTTGCTAACAGTGTCCCTAGCACGTTTTGATCTTTTTTGATATGTTTTATTTCTTCATAGACAAGTGATGTTGTATAACAATCATTTGCGGAACCAAATGGAACTCCCGCATAAAATGCACTAGCGTCTAATATTCTAAAATCCAAGTTTACTCATTTGTCTTAATCCACGCTTCTTCAATCTTACAAAGACTGCTGGGGTTCTATATTTTTTTATAATTATAGGTTCACCGTAACCTACTGATTTTACTACCTGTGCATCCATAACTACACTACAGTCATGTGATGATGTTATTTCAATTTTTTCATCTGGCACCACGATTGATTCCAATCTATATACTGGTGCAACCGGTGTAATGATTAACACATTTAGACTTTCATGAAGAATTGGACCGCCTAAAGAAAAAGAGTGTCCAGTTGAGCCACTAGGAGTAGCAATTATGACTCCATCCATTTTTTGCTTGACTGTGTCGTTTTGAAATTTAATCTCAATTTCTGCGGTTTTTGTAAGATTTGTTCTACAAATATAAATTTCATTTAATGCTGGTGGATACTCTACTCCTGCACATGATGCCACAACTCTACTACGTTTATCTAAAAAGAATTTTCCTTTTAATATTTTTTCAATCGCATCATCTATCTCGTCAATAGTTATTTCTGATAATATGCCTCTATTTCCGCCTACATTAATTGTTAGAATTGGAGTATCATTTTCAAGATGTCTAAAAACTCTAAGAGTTGTTCCGTCTCCCCCCAAAGTAACAACTAGATCTAATTTTTCTTTTTTTAATTCCTCCAAAGTCTCTACTTTTTTTGCACCCTCCACTTGTATGGGTGAAATTGTAAAGACTGTTGATTTTTTTGCTAAAAATTTTTTTGTGATAATTTTTGCTGCATCTTCTGACTCTTTTGAACCTACTTTACTTACGACTGCAACTTTTTGAAGTTTCAACTAATTCTACAGAATCGCATTTAGATAAAAAGATATTTTTATTTTATTGCTGTAAAAACAATTAAGTATGTATGAGATTTATAAATAATATGGACTATGCACATCCCGAAGTTTTAATAGATACTGAATGGGTCTCAAAAAATCCTCCAACTGATAATGTAAAATTAGTTGAAGTTGATTATGATCCTGTTAATGCATATCAAAAAGGACACATTAAGGGAGCAAGTCTAATTTGGTGGAAGCGTGATATCAATGATGCTCTAACTCGAGACATAATTAGTAAAAAACAATTTGAAGCATTAATGGCTAAAAATGGTATTCGTGAAGATACTGAAGTAATTCTTTATGGTGATTTTAATAATTGGTTTGCAGCATTTGTTTTTTGGGTTTTCAAATACTATGGTCATGAAAATTTAAAAATTATGAACGGTGGTAGAAAAAAATGGGAATTGGAAAATAAAGAATACACTACAGATGAACCATCATTTGCATCAACTACATACAAAGCTCAACCACCAGATGAAGGACTACGAGCTTATCTCTTTGATGTTGTTAGATCATTAGGACGAGAAGATACTGTGATGGTTGATGTACGATCACCAAAAGAATTCTCAGGTGAAATTACTGCACCTCCAGAATATCCTATGGAACATGCACAACGAGGTGGACATATTCCAAAAGCCAATAATATTCCGTGGGCAACTGCAGTTAATGATGCTGATGGAACATTCAAGACTGTTGAAGAAATTAAACAAAATTATGAATCAAAAGGTGTGACATCAGATAAGGATGTTATTTGTTATTGTAGAATTGGAGAGCGTTCCTCTCATAGCTGGTTTGTTTTAAAATATCTACTTGGTTATTCAAAAGTTAGAAATTATGATGGTTCGTGGACTGAATGGGGTAACATGATTGGCAATCCAGTAGAAAAATAAATTGTCAGTAGAATTACCTATTTTAAAGAAAGGCTCATTTTATTTTATTAAAGATGCTGGTACAGATTTTATTTTGGAAGATAAAACTAAAAGAGGTCTGACTGTAAAGGAGACGTCAATTGATGAAAAATTAAATGTCAAAGCTGATAAAGGTATGATTCATGATATGGATGGAATTGGATATTGGGTTCCAATTCGTTGGTATTTCTCAAAAAATCTATTCACCATTGAAAAAATATCTGAATATGCCGATATCATGGAGAAAAAATATGTTGATCTTCGAGAACTTACATGTCCTGAGGATAATGTCTGATAACCTTTTTAAATAAATCGTATTTACTATAACTAAATGTCATTACTTTTAAAAGATCGTGTTTGGACAATGGAGGCTTCAACTGCAAAACGTGGTGTGTATCCATTACATGGTTTTAAACTTGGATTATATCGATTACCAATAAAATTAGATGATCCTTTGGAAATTAAATCAGTTCATGATGGTCTAAAAAAAGCATTTGAAATGGATGCATATGCTGATAGAGTTTTTGCAACATATCGTTGGAAAGAACAGAATATGAAAGATCCAGACGCTAAAGGATATGAAGAAGTAGAATTGACTGTGACAGTTGAAATTGTTAGTGGTGAAGTGGTGGATATAATTTATCAAATTTTTCCAATTGAAAAATTCGGTGACCCAAACTGGGTTAAGGATTACAGAAAAAAAGCAGATCACTTTGCAAAAATGGTTATTGATACAATTTTACGTAATACTATTTTGGCTGATAAAATGATTTCATATCTTGCAAAATCAGAAAGTATTAGCAAATCACAAGCGATTCAGCGTTTAGAAGAATTAACACCACTAGCAAAAATAGTATTAAATGCTAAACCAAAAGCAATTGAAGCAACTGACGAAATTGTTGAAGACGAAGGCGGCGAATTTGAAATTCCAGATGGTGCAAAACCTGGACCAATAGATGTTACATACAAAACTAAAATGAAACCATCTGTTCCATTTGATGCAAATGGATACATGATTAAGACTTGGGGAAGAAAAGGCACCAATAATGGAATTCTTGGTGTTTGGGGAGAATATGTTTCTGTAGATTATGATATTTGTATTGGAGATGGTGGATGCATTGAGGCATGCCCTGTTGGCGTTTATGAATGGTTTGATACTGCTGGAAATCCTGGTTCTGGAAAAAAACCTCTAATGTCAAAAGAGCCTGATTGTATCTTTTGTCTTGCATGTGAAAATGTTTGTCCGCCACGTGCAATAAAAATATTTGAGCAGAAATAATCTAATTGTTTTGTAGATATAAATATTCAATCCACATTTTGAAAAATTAGATATTGGAGTTTAATTCATTTACAAAATTTATTTTTGATATTTTTATTGCATCTGCAATAATAATCACTGGGTATACTTTTAATTTTTACTATCTTACATATCTCTCAGTAAAAAGAAAAGAAATTATCTCTACAATTGACGTGGGAACTCCGTCAGTTACTATTCAACTACCTATTTACAATGAAAAATATGTTGCAAAAAGATTAGTTGATGCAGTTTGTGCCATAGATTACCCAAAAGACAAAATGAAGATTATGGTTTTGGATGATTCAGATGATGATACAGTAGATATTTTATCTAATGTTGTTTATAAATATAAAAAAGAAGGATTTCAAATTGAACATGTGAGACGTGGTACCAGAAAAGGGTACAAGGCAGGCGCATTGAAACATGCAATGAAAACAACTGATACTGAGTATGTAGCCATTTTTGATGCTGATTTTATTCCTCCAAATTGGTTTTTAAAAAGAGCATTGCCTAATTTTTCTAAATCTAATATTGGGTTTATTCAATGTCGTTGGGGACATGTAAATGAAAATTATTCATCGATTACTCAAGCACAAGCATTGAGTCTTGATTTTCATTTTTTAATTGAACAAAAGGCTAAAAGTAATTCTAATTTATTTATGAATTTCAATGGTACCGCAGGAATTTGGAAACGTACATGCATTGAGGATTCTGGTGGATGGCATACAGGTACACTTGTAGAGGATCTTGATCTAAGCTATAGATCTCAACTCAAAGGATGGAAATGTGTTTTTTTACCCGATATTGTAGTTAATGCAGAACTTCCAGTGCAAATTAATGCTGCCAAACGACAACAATTTCGTTGGGCTAAAGGCTCTATGCAATGTGCAATTAAATTATTAGCGACCATCATAATTCAACGTAAAGTTCCAATAGAGGCAAAAATTCAAGCGTTTGTTCAATTAACCCGTCACATTGTTTATCCTTTGATACTAATACAATTTCTTACACTACCAATTCTTTTAGCTTCAAATTTGAATCTCTATGTATCTAGTCTTCTTCCGGCATTTACAATTATTGCATATCTTGCTATGGGACCTGGTGCATACGTTGTAATTATTCAAAGTATGTATCATAAATCTTGGAAATCGAAAGTGAAAATTTTACCTGCATTACTTGTTTACAATGCAGGAATGTCTGTAAATAATAGCATAGCAATATTTGATGCAATTTTTGGAAAGAAAAATGAATTTCTACGAACCCCAAAATATGGAATTGTTGCCAAAGATGATGACTGGAGAGATAAGGCATACAATTTACCTTTCACACAAACTACATTGCTTGAGATATTTTTTGGCATTTATGGTGTAATGGGAATTTCAATTGCAATTTTTTCAAATAATCCTATATTTGTCCCAATTATTGGCTTGCAAACTATTGGCTTTTTTTATATATCCTACATGAGTATCGCCCACACAAAATTTCAAAGAATTAAATCTGAGAATATTCGGATTTTAACCAAGAAAGAAAAAATGCAAAAAAGAATTTATCAACTTTCAATGATTGGTGTGGTTGGAATAATCATTTTTGGTGTATTCATGGCAATCAATGGTTATAATTCAGATGTATATCCACTTGATCGAATACGTGGAAATTTAGATGGCATACTTGGTTCATCTGATCCAATTGCAATCAAAAATCATTTGACTACAATTAAACAAGATTTGTCTACTATTATGAATAAATTACCTGCTAGTAAAAATCCTGTTTGGACATTTCCTACAGAGTCTACAAACTTTTTAAGAATTGAACGTGATATTGATAACTTGATGACACATGCTGAAACACTTTCAAGTGTTCCAGTAGATAGTGATGCATTTCAAAGTGGAATAAGTAACATTGGTGAACGTGCATTTTCAATTCGTGAAAATATTATGGATTCAACTCCATACTTTTTTGTTAGTATCACAAATATTGTATCTAGTATGATTTGGGCTGCTGCACTTTTAGGAATATTTGCAGTACTAAAAAGAAAGAAAGATCAATTAAATATATCTGAAGAAGTATCTGGCGTTTAGGAAATATTTAATTCACTTTTTATTTCATCTATAGCTCTAATGCCATAGATATCTCTAATTTGTTGAATTCTAATTGTTTCTCTTAACATGTCTTTGCCCAAATTATTTAGCAAAATCGCAAATATGTCACTAAATCTAATTTCCCACTTGTCTGCACAATCTAAAATTTTACTAATTGCCCATTGTATGACTTCTAAAGGTAAAGGAATCTTTTCATCAGCTTCAATAGATAATTTATCAAATAAATTTACAATCTCCACTGTTTGCTCTGCCATATTTTCAAGATTCTTTAGTTCTCCGTATTTTGATTCTGCATGCATTCTGATTTTTGATTGATATTCTGATAGCTTTAACAGGGCAATCATTTCTTTTGATGATTCGTCTGATGTTTTGCTTGTAGTGCTTTTAATTAATTGCATTTCTTCAAATATTTTGTCTGATTTTCTATGGAATTCAATTGTAGATGCGTCTTGACGTTTTAAAATATCTGAAACTGACGAAATCTTCTCCTCTATGTTTTCTATGCCTTTAACCGAATTTTTGCTCAAATTCAAGGCAGAATCTGCACTTGCAGCAATTGTGGCAAATTGTTGTTTTAATCCCTCGATAACCCCTCCTAATGCATCAATTTTAATTGCTTTTCCTGCAATTGCATCAATTGCAACTTTGATTGCTTCTAATTCTGAATTTAATTTTGATCCTGAATTTACATTATCTTTAATTTTTCCTAATTCTTGATTTAAGCTTGAAATTATTTGTGTGCTTATTTCTATATTGTCTGTTTTTTTGACTATATTTTCAACACTACTTTTTAGATGATCTATTTCTTTACCAATGTCTAAAAATGAATCTGCCTTTCCAGATACTTTTCTTAGATCTTCTCTTACCTCGTCAATTCTCTGTGCTATTTTTATTATCATTTGTGAATTATTTCTCATAGAATTCATACTATCTTCAACTTGTAATGATAATTCCTTAGTTTTTGGTGATGATTTTTGTAACTCGTTTATTTTATTTACTTCTTCTTGTAATCTTACCGTTTGATCATTAATTTTTGTAACTAGACTTGATTGACTTCGAACATGATTCAATCCTTCATAGAGTTTCTGTGTGTCGTCTTCTAGGATGTTTATTTGCTTTGATTGTTTTTGTATATGTTCTAATGTTACAGTTAAAGTGTCGATCATATCTTTAATTGAAACAAGAACTTTTTGATTATCGCCAAAAATCTTTGACATTACTTTGATTTCTTTTTGTAATGCTTTGCTAGAGTCTGAAACTGTTGCTACCTTTTTTAATATTGCAGCTGACGTTGGTTCGCGCTTTGTGACTTTTTTTGTTTTCTCTGAATCTATTTTTTTTGCAGTCACGATATTACATTAAAATATGATAATAAAAAAGGTAGGTGTAAAATAAAAAATGTAAAGAGTTACTTGTTGACAACTTCTGGTTCATGTAGTAATTCATGAAAAGTCTTTTCAGCTAATCCGTTTGCTGTGTCAATAAACCCTCTTGGACAATATTCACACTGAATCATACAGTACCGTATGGTACCGTACTATTAATATTTAGGTAATTATAAAATTACCAATTATGCAGTCAGATACCCCAGGTCATTTCTCTACATAATTTACAGCTGACCTACTCATCATTCTGCAATTAGATTGATCATAATAGGGCATAAAGAGGTTCAAATTTGATAAATTCACGTATTTGTTATTTTAAATTAAAAACTATCTTTTTGTTTGCTAGGCTCTTTAACAACTGTTTTTAATCAAATTTGCTAAATTACTGCATGGATAATTTTTTCCTTCAAACTAGCTCCGGAATTCAAGATACATTGAATCCATACATATCTAGTTTTATGGATCAGGTCACATATATCCCTCGTACTTCATTTGTAACTGATTTAGCTTTTATCATGATTATTGGTGCAATTGTAACTCTTGCATTTTTTAAAATTAAACAACCACTGGTTATTGGATATCTTTTTGCAGGTATGTTGTTAGGACCTCTTTCCCCAATTTGGTCTTGGATTCTTCCTTTAGGTCAACGCCCGTATGATATGTTGGAGGGTATAGGAATTTTGACTGATATCTCTGCATTAAATTTATTTTCTGAAATAGGCATTATTTTACTTCTTTTTGTAATTGGTATTGAATTTCCATATGCGAAAATCAAAAGTATTGGAAGAATGGCAATTGGTATTGGTACCATTGGTCTGTTTATGACATTGGGTGTAATTTTTTATCTTGCAAGTTTGTTTGGATTGAATTTTATGGATTCTTTGTTTATTGCTGCAGCACTTTCAATTTCTAGTACTGCAGTTATCGTGAAAATTTTAGAAGAACTTGGACGTATAAGAAATGAATCCACAATTCTTGTATTGGGAATACTGATTGTAGAGGACATAATTGCTGTAATTTTAATTTCATCTTTACAATCTATCGCTCTAGTTGGAACTGTATCTGTAGAATCTATTATAATTGTAATTGTAGTTGCAGTATCTTTGATTGTTGGTACATTTACAATTGGAACTCGAATTATTCCGCCCTTAATTGACAGAGTTGCAGCATCAGAGCATCATGAAATTTTATTGTTGAGTGTTCTTGGAGTATGTTTTGGTTATGCTTTATTGGCAAATTTAGTTGGACTTTCCGTTGCTATAGGGGCATTTCTTGCAGGTGTTTTAGTTGCTGAATCTAAATCTTCAGAAGTTTCTAAATTATTGGCAAGTCCAATTAAAGATATGTTTGTAGCTATATTCTTTATTTCAGTTGGTGCTTTGATGGATGTATCTCAACTTCAAAATTATATGTTTTTAGCTATTGCTCTAATTGCAGTTGCAATTATTGTAAAGTTTGGTGGTAATTTAATTGGGAACTTTTTATTTAGTCAAAAGCGTAGTAAAGCAATTCGTTCGGCATTTACTTTATCTGCACCCAGAGGCGAATTTTCAATTATTATAATAAAAACTGGCGTTGATATTGGTGCAATTAGTACATTTTTGTTCCCACTGGTGGGAGTCATTTGTATTGTTACTACGTTTATTTCACCACTTATGATTAAAGCCAGCGATAAAGTAATCACAATGTTGGAAAAAAAGAATGTCTGATGAACTCAAAAATTTATCTGCCCAAGTTCACGATGGTGTAACTACATTTGATTTTGAAGGTAAAGATATTCCGTGTATCATTTTAGATGAAAGAAAATATGATCAAATGATATCCAAAGTTGCAGGTAAATCACTTGCGATTAATACTGATCTTAACATATTGCAAGATGGATTGGGACATGTTTTTGTAGAAATTATTTTGACTTTTTCTCAAGGGGAAATTGTAGAAAAATTATTAATTGATGCAAGCAAAGATTTATTCTTTTTTGAATCACTTGCAAAAACTTCACTCCTTGCAATCTCTTCTCCTAAATCTCAATATGGAAAAGATAATGTTTTTATGATTCAGTTACCAAAGCCTGAAAAAGCTGAAAATGCATTAGAGATTATAATGCATGGATTAAAACAAAATAAAAATAATGGTGCAGTTACCGGGATTTGAACCCGGGTCACGAACTTGGCAAGCTCGAATATTAACCAAACTGTACTATAACTGCGACATTCCTACTGACTGAATTTGGATATTAAACTGTTTTTAAGTATTGTATTCAATATACTGTATGAATGAAATAGTTATGGAGAAAATTAAGCGAAAAATTAATGAAACTATTTTGCACAAAGAGGAAGTACAGCGATTTATTCAATTGCTTTCAAACATTGATGATTCTAAACCGTTTGCACTAGGAATTGTTGTTGGACGACTCTATAACGCATTTTATTATCAAACAAAAAGAATTCTAAATAGGGAACCTACAGAAATTGAATTTACCGAGTTTTTAGAATTTATTAAAGAAAAGAAACCTGATCTAGAAAATTTATGGTGACATTTTTTGTTCCCAAGGAATGACTTTGACTGTAGCTGTTCCTGGTAATTTTACACATGCACTTCTCAATGCTTTTTTTGCTTTTTCTAAATGTTGGGCATTAACATAAAATTCCATTACACATTGACCGTTTTTCACTCTTGCACCAAGGCTAGTTGCTTTACCCCAAGCTCTTCGCATTCCCTCTGAAATTCTATCTGCACCTGCAGTTGCAACCATTTTATTTTCTCTAAGAAGGACATGAGGATAAATTCTAAGTCTTGAGAAATAACCTGTTTCTCCAGTTGATTGTTCAAGAGTTTTGTTTGCTGCCAATCTGCAAGATTCAATTGCCATGTGTCTTATCTGGACTTTTTCAGCAGCTAGTAGTTGAACACAAAAATCGTAACCTGCTCTTTTTCCACCTTGGAATTTAGCAATTTTTATTTGTGGATTACCTTTGATGTATTCTTTTCTACAAAATGGCTGTCCTCTTCCTACTCTATAATTAGCACCATGCATTATAATTTGAAACAAGAATACCCATATTTTAACGGTTAGACAAGCAAAATTTGCATTTTCCAATACTTATATGGAAAACCCTGAGATTCTAGTGATTATGGAAGAAACTCCATCTGTTAAAGGTGAATTAATCTTAGATCAAACATGTATTGTAAATAAAGAAATGATCCATGAACTTCAACTCAAAGGATTTGGTGAACTTGAAAAAGAAAAATTAATTTTACACTCATTTGAATCGCTTTATTTGTTATATGCCGATAAATTAATTCTCTATGAAAAGAAAAAGCAAATTCACTTTGATGATCTATTAAGTATCAGCCAAAAAAATGATCCTGAAACTCTGACAAAATTTTTGATTTACAGAGATTTGAAAACTCGTGGATATGTAGTCAAAGATGGATTTGGATTTGGTTCTGATTTTCGAGTATACGAAAGAGGACAATTCGGTGAAAAAGGCGCAAAATTCTTAATTTTTGGTCTCAATGAAGGGCAACAAGAAAAGATGGGCAATCTCCAGAAAAAAATAGAACAAATCACACAAATGGGAAAAGAACCAATCATAGCTGTCATTGAAAGACGTGGTGAGGTAATCTATTACAAAATTAATAAAATGAATTTTTACGAAAATAAATCTGGACTGGAAGAATTATCTCAACTTTGAAGACTAAATGCCCATTCAGATGAATATTTTAAAAGATTGTTCTCTTCGGCATAAATAAAATCATAAATTTCGAGATGTTTTGTTTTATTTTCCCACATTTCTTCAAAATTTTTTATTTTTCTTTCAACTCTTGATTTATCATTCCATGATGTAAAGACGTCAACTGATTCAAAATCTCGTATTTGTGTAGATAGTGATGATGATGTTCCAGTAAATGCAACAGAATCGCCATTTTCATCTTTGAATATTCCAATTCTTTCTGAAAATAAATTGGAAATATCCTCAGAATTTGTAATTACAATTTTTAATTCAATTTGACCGTTATTTATGAAATCCTGTAGTTTTTGAATTTTCTTATCTTTAATTATTTTTCCATCAAATCGTTTTGTATATTTTTCTGAAAAAAGATTGGTCAATATGTTTAGATCTGCTATTTTGAATCTATTTCCAGTAATTATTCTTAATTTTGCTTTACCTGCATTGAAATTATCAAAACCCATAACCAATCCTGATAGACCTCGAATTGACAAAAAATCTACACACCTACTATATTCTATACAATTACTTAGACATGGAAAGAAAAAATCAGTTACCATGTTGTTTCTATCTGAGCGATATTCTTGTTCAAATTTGATTTCTCTTAATGTCATTAATTTTCTATTATGAATTTCTTATTTAAGTAAACAATTATTTGTAATTAAAATAAAATGCTCCCGTCGGGATTTGAACCCGAGATCACTGCCTTGAGAGGGCAGTATGCTTAGCCGGACTACACCACAGGAGCTTGTTCAAAACAAACTCCGTCTTAATTTAAAGGAAATGTTTTGAAATGAATCTATTGGTAAAAATTAGTGACTTTATTACTTTATACAAAATTTATAACAAATAATTTTATGGATTTGAAAAAATTTATTGAACAGGAATCCCTAACAAATTTTCCTATAGGTTTGGGAGGTTGTAGAGCAACTAATTCTTTTTCTGATTCATGTGACTATGATATTACAGTATTTGATGAAACAAACAAATCTGATAAAATCGTTTTTCATGATAATAATTTTATAAAAATTCATTATGGCTCATTAAAAGAAACAAAATCTGATATTCTTATAAAATATAACGGGATGCAAATAATTCATGATGAATCTTGGGAACTTCGAATGTTTTTATCGAAAATAAATGAAAAACATTTACACCTTTACAACGATTATGCAAAAAATTGTCTTTTTGAATCTATTTTTTGCTGTGAAAAAACTAAAGATGGAATTAAGAATTCAAATGTTTTTTCATCATGTTGGCAAATATGTGCATCTTATTTTTTAGCTGATGCCATATGCTTGTTAAATTTGTATAGACCAAATCCAACACATATGCTAGATGCTATGCGTAAATTTGGAAAAAATAAAATCAATGAAGAAATTACCATAGTCAACGAAACCATTGGAATTGAACGGGCTACCCAATCTTTACTTGAAAGAAAGATGAAATCGACGATCGGTTTTTCAAATTATGTTGGAAATGAAAATTACTCAAAAATCATAAAGCTCAAACATGATTTATTTATTAAAAATTCCATGTTGCCTAATTGTTATTTCTATTTGGGATATGTAAACAAAGAAAATTTTGTAAAGATAAAAGATTCAATCGATAATCGACCTGATCTTATACATATTCTTAGGATTGCATTTGATATTGAGGCTGATTCTAATCTACTTGAGCAACAGGCAAAACTCATTCAAAAATCATGCAATTCTATTTTGGGTTTAATCTCTAGTGCATGACTTTTTGAACGCATATCCTAACCTTTTAAAATAAGTGATTTAATCTTCTATTCATGACAGATCAAGCATGTGGCTGCGAAGCCGATACAGGCGATTCAACATATTCATGCGATTGTGATATGCAAGGTCATTGTATATGCAGCGCAGATTGCAAATGTAAAACTGACGTTTGTAAAGAAGCAGTAAAACAACTCTAAATTACTAGTTGTTACATTTTTTATTTTATTTTTAATTTATTCTTCTTGTTCAAAGCCCCATGATTTTACTAATTCTTTTTGAAATTTGTCTGATTGTTTTTCATCTAATCCAAAACCACAATTTTTGTGAGTTGGAACTACCGTCATTCCGTCAAGCTTAAACTCCACTTCATACATGTGTACTTTTGGGCATTCACACATTCTAAAATATTATAATTTTTCCTATATATTTGCGTATTTGAATAACATTTAACTATACGAGAGCCTCATTTTTTTTAAATTGAAAAGAACATTTTTAGCATTATTAATTATGGGAATACTAATTTTAGGAAGCATTCCTTTACCTCATGCAACAGCACAATTTCAAGCAGGTGGTGTCAATCTTCCAAATGATCCACTTTGGTATGCCGGTATTGGTCTAAAAAAAGGCGATTATTTTTCATATTCAATGTGTCATGTTGATTACAAAGAATGTGCTCCATTTGAAATGGATATTTGGATTAAAGGTGACATAATGGATGGAACTGAATCTAAATGGCTTACAGAAGTTGTTGTCTATGATGGCAACAAAGTCGTAAAAGGTGAAATGAATTTGGGAAAATTGGCACCAGAGCCTTCTGGTGGAAGTTCAGATCTTTCTGTTTATCGAGGAGCATTCAAGTCATCTATTGCATGGCTATCCGCTTTTGCAAATGGATATTATGAAGGTCTTGATAAAGGACCAAAAAAATTCTCTGCTAAATCATGGGGTAAAATTGGAAACATTGGTGGTGAACAAATAATTCCAACAGCAATTGAAAAAGTTACAGTTCCAGCTGGAACATATGATACCGTATTGGTATCATGGAAAACAGGTGGAGCAATTAGTAGAGTTTGGGTAGTTGATGGATTTCCATTTCCAGTAAAAGCTCAAACATATACACATGTCTCATCTGGAATCCCTCCCCCCGAATATCAATTCAAATTATTAGATTATAAACAAAATGTAGTCAAGGATCCATTTGGTAATGTTGTATCTGATACTGAGAAACCGGAATTGCAAAATTGTCCAAAAACTGACACTCTAACTAATTTTATAAAGAAACCCACCAAAGATTTCACTTATCAAATTCATGCATATTACAGTCCTGAATATCCTGTAAAAGGCTGTCCAATGAAATGGCAATTTAATTTTCTTAGTAAATACCATGACACTGAATTTTTAAATCAAGTCCAATATGATCTTCTAGTTGTAGATAACAAATTTACTCTTCCACCAATGCGTTCTATTGCTAAAGATCAAGGATACTCCAATTTGTATTCTCCATCAGGATTGGCTACAATTGACATGATTGTTCAAGAATCTCCAGGAACTGCCCACTTTGTGGTTTATGTATATGGATTATCTCCACCTGGAATAGTTCCATCAAACTCACTTGATTATCTCCAAATAGATATTCCAATCTCTTCAAAGAATGGTGATTCTGCAAACAACTCCTCTGATAAATCAACAATTCCATCATGGATTAAAAATAATGCAAATTGGTGGGCAGATGGTTCCATTGATGATGAAGCATTCGTTCAAGGAATACAATATTTGATTAAAGATGGAATTATGAAGATTCCACAAACTGCTCAAGGTGTAGGAACTGGAAATAATCAAATTCCATCATGGATTAAAAATAATGCAAATTGGTGGGCAGATGGTTCCATTGATGATGAAGCATTCGTTCAAGGAATACAATATTTGATCAAGGAGGGAATCATGAAAATTAGAGAAGCTCCACAAGATTCAGGTTCAAATTCAAATCGATCAGACCCAGGATCTTGGCTAGATTAATTTAATGATCTAGCATGTTTTACATTCAAATTATTCAAGTGTACCAGATGAATTTGATGATAAAATGTTAGGTCTATTTAGTTATCCAAAACGACATCTCAAGAAATTAGTTAAAGATGGCGAATATGCTGAGGCACTTGAATTTGGAAAAAGTTTAGCCAAGAAATTTTTTGATGATTCTGATTATATGTTTATGATGGGAAGTATTTATTTTATTTTAGATGATGCAAAAAAGGCAATTGTATACTTTGATAAATCTTTGGCAATTAAAAACGATGATGTTGAAACTTTGACTCTAAAAACAAATGCTCATATTTTATTACAACAAAAAGATGAAGCAATTGATTGCTGTAAAAAAATTATTGTACTAGCGCCAGAAAATTATGAAGCTCACGGTTTGCTTGAAAAATTAGAATCTGTTTAAATTATTATTTTATAGTTATTTTTTATTGCTTTTCAATTCATATGCATTTTCAATCAGCCAATCACAAAACTTTGTAACTTTGTCATCAAATTCAGTCCAAATGTGAACTGAGTGTGGGAGAATATCTATTTTCCATTCATCTGTAAATACTCTGACTCCTTCCTTGTTTTCATACATGTAAGCATCTTCTACTTTGATATCTCCCAAAATTTCTTTAGCTTTATCTTTAATTATTTCTCGATTAATTGGAAATCTCTTTTTATCGTAATCAATAATCAAACTAAGATCTCGTTTTCCATACATATCAAATTCATCAATTCTGCCTGCCTTTGGAAAATTCACAACTAGTTTTATTTTGTATTTGAGCCCAACTTCTTTGCCGATTTCAACAATTCGTGTATATGCTGTGGCTGGATTCTTTTTTAATAAAAAACGAATTTGTGGTAAATTTGATTTTAATTCTTGTTGAAGATCTAAAATTAACTCTGAAAATATCATGATATCTCTAATATGAAATATGGATATAATGATTAATCTTGTGAATATGATTAGTTTTTTTAGATGTGGACATAATTGTAATTATTGGCACTACCGATGGATTATGATGGTGTACGAGTTGATGATGGTTCAGAAAGAACTTCCAATGTAAATGATTACAAAGTAACCTGTATTGATTTTATAAAAGAAATCTCACATGATTATTTGGCATGGGTTGATTATTATAAACTCCCAGAAGATGAAGATAAAAAAAGACGTTCTGGAATTAGTGCCACCATAGAGAGAACAAATGAATGGATTGCAAAAATTGCTCAGACAATTAAATCTGTAGATGTAGTAATGAATGACGGAATTCAAAAAATGGCTGAATCCACTGCTGGAAAACCCCTTGAATTTGGAGTTTTTGTAAATGGAAAATCAAGCTATACAACTGGTAAATCTGGAATCATTGACGTAAATGTAAAATCTAGTGGAAGAGGTGGTAAAAAAACAAAATTAGGTTTTCATTTCAAGGATAATAGATTTCGACTTGAATCTACATGCGGTGCATTTTTTGATGAAACTGATTTACCAATTTCTGAATTTGATTTAATGGATATTCATTTAAAATTACATGTAGAAAATGCACAGCAGCGTGATGTGATTTCATTTACTGTAACTGTTAGTGAAATGGAAAATGATATTGAATATGAACGACGTGGATTAAGTACTATTATTCATATAGTGTAATTTCTATTGCAACTCTTTTTTCTTTAGCTCGCTTTTCTCCTGGGTATTTTAATTCAGAAATTTTTATTTCCAACTGTTCGTCTTTAACTAAATTTGCTTTACCTGTATATGTAGAATTATTGTATTCAATTAATACCTCTGGATTTGCAATTGCATTTTGAAACCAATCTCCATCAGGTCTATGCCTTGAAAAATAAATTTTTTCATTATATTTTACAGCACGCAACATTACTGAATGGCGTTTTCCAGTTATTCTTCCCTTTGTGCTTAAAATTGCACGAAAAATATTTTCTTGAATTACCATGAGACCATATTTCTGTCAAGTAATTTAACCTGATTGCTAGAAATTTCTGATATTCGGTATATTAAGTAAAATTTAGAAATAGAAAACATGTCCATAAAACTTGAAGACATACCTGAAAATACAGTTATAGCTGATGATTTTGTTGGAAAAAAAGTCATAGATAGAGAGGGAATTCAATATGGTAAAGTCAAACATATTCACATTAATCAAAACACTTTGAGCGTTTCAGGTGTTACAATTCATGAAGGATTCAATAAAGATTACTTTCTTTCAAATAATTATATTGACAAATTTACCGATGAAACTTTACTATTGAGCAGACCGCCAGTTAGAGTCGGACTTTTAGTTGTAGATATAGATGGTCACAAATTTGGAAAAATAAAAAAATTACATAAAAATATGACTACAAACGAACTTGAATCAATTGAAATATCTCTTGGATTATTAAAATCAAAAGTTATCTCTAAATCCGAAATTTGGGGAATTGGGGAAAAAGTTATTTTAAAAATGACTGGAATTGAATACAAAAAATTAGATTAATTTTAAAAATAATATTTCTGTTATTCTTTTTTACCACATTTTAGACAAATTGGTATTCCTTTTTCAATAGTTATTTCCACATTTGATGAGTGACATTTTTGACAGAGTCCTTTCATGATTTGTTTAATTAAAAAGCTCCTTAAATTTTTTATGAGTTCCTTTTTGATACCTAGCAATTTATAATTGCTCGAGTAGATCCATGTGTGCATTCAATAGAAATTAGATCGCTGATAAAATCATTTGGTGCAGTAAATGCTGTAAATGATATTTCACTAGATATTGATTCAGGTGAAATATTTGGATTTCTTGGACCTAATGGTGCAGGAAAAAGTACAACTATAATGATTTTGACAACTCTACTAAAATCAACTTCTGGAAGCGCTCTTGTTTCCGGATTTAATGTATCTACACAAGCAAAACAAGTTCGTCAAAGCATTGGATACGTACAACAAGAATCTACGGTTGATGAATATCTTACAGGGCGAGAAAATTTAATTTTACAGGCAAGACTCAATCATATTCCAAAATCTGAAATGAATGCAAGGATTGATGAAATTTTAGAATTAATTGAATTAACTGACAAGCAACATGATTCTGTCGTTACATATTCTGGTGGAATGCGAAAACGCTTGGATATTGCAGGTGGTTTACTACATCATCCAAAAATATTATTTTTAGATGAACCTACTGTTGGATTAGATATTCAAACACGTAGAAAAATTTGGGAATATATAAAAAAAATACATGTAGAATTCGACATGACTATATTTCTCACAACTCACTATATGGAAGAGGCAGACCAACTCTGTGATCGAATTGGAATTATTGATCATGGTAAAATTCAGGTAATTGACACACCTGAAAATATGAAAAGTGCAATGGGGAACGAAGTTATCTCATTAAAATTTGAAAATGGAAATTCTGATGAATTTTTGTCGTTATTACATAAAATTAATTTTATAAAAAAAATAAATGTAGAAAATAACAAATTAACTATTTTTACATCAAATGGAACTGAAGTAATTCCAAAAATCTTTCAAATTTCATCAGAGTTAGAAATTAAAATTATCTCCATTTCTTTAACACGACCAACACTTGATGATGTATTCATTTCCTACACTGGTCATGAAATACGTGATGGAGATACTAAATTTAATAGAAAACTAGAACATGCAAAAATGAAGAGGTTACGTGCATGAATTCCTTAATGTATGATACTTATACAATTTTTTGGAGAGAATTAAAAAGATACAAAAAATCTCGTAGCGGTGTTTTAATTAGATTAATTCAGCCGGCAATTTGGATAATTGTAATTGGAAATACTTTTTCAGGAACGCAGCCATTAATTCAATCAGTTGGATTTGATGGATCCTATATTGAATTTATGGCACCAGGTGTGATTATACTAACTGCAATTTTTACTAGTATTTTTGGTGGAGTCAATACTCTTTGGGATAGACGGTATGGATTTATGAATAAAGCATTGACATCACCTATTTCACGCTCCTCTATTGCACTAGGAAAAATGTCTGCAATTTCTTTGATTTCTGCATTACAATCTAGTTTGATTATAGGAATTGCTTTGGCAATAGGTGTCACATTCCCAAATCCATTTATGATTGCCCCAATCATGTTGATTGTAATTTTATTTTCTATGGGATTCTCTGGAATTTCTGTAGTTGTAGCTGCTACTGCAAAATCTCAGGAAACTTTTTGGGGCGTGATTAATTTTCTTGGAATGCCATTGTTTATGCTGAGTCCAGCACTTTTTCCATTAGAATTACTTCCAAATTGGCTTGCAACTATTGCAAAACTTAATCCTGTAACCTATACGGTTTTACTTGTACGTGAAATGATGACTGGAGTTTCTGAAGGAGGGATTTCTGCAATATTGTGTATAGGAGTTATCATTGTATTTGTATTGGTAATGATCGGATTGGCAAGTTATGTGTTCACAAGAGAAGTAAACAAACCATTTTAGTCTATTTTGAATTTTATTTTTTAGATAACACCTGATATTTCTATATAGTTTATACTCTGATCCTGTAAAATAAAATAAATTTTATTCTAACTTGCAGTTAAGATAACATAACATCAATACTAAGAAAACACACAAATTCATAAAGAATATGAACCAATTTTAATATATTTAAAATATTATGAAAAAGATTCTTTTTGTTTGTGTTGAAAATGCTGGAAGGAGCCAAATGGCTGAAGCATTTTTTAGAAAATACATCCCCTCTGGATTTGAACCAATCAGTGCAGGCACAAATCCTACAGGAAAAATACATTCTATTGTCATACAAGCAATGAAAGAAATTGATATTGACATTGAAAATAAATCACCACAAAGTGTTTCGCAACAAATGATAGATGAATCAGAATGTACAGTTAACATGGGATGTATGGATAAAGAATTATGTCCTACTCTATTTATGAAGGATGTTATTGATTGGCAAATTCCAGATCCAAAGGGAAAACCAATAGACGAAGTAAGAAAAATACGTGATCAGATACAGACAAAAGTGATGATTTTAATTAAATCCCTTGAGGAAAATAATTAATGTCATATTCAAATTTACAAATTTTCATTGTTGAATTAATTGGAACATTCATTCTTGTAGTTTTTGCAACTGGTTCTATTGTTTATGATTTTCAAACAGGTGGAACATTGGGGATTGCATTTGCGGCAGTTGCACCATTTATTGCATTAATAATAGGAATTTACTCTTTTGGAAAAATTTCATTAGCGCATTTTAATCCGGCAGTAACTATAGGCTATTACATTACAGGACATATTTCTAAAATTCAAATTGTATATTATTTTGTAGCCGAAATAATCGGTGCGATATTAGGTTCAATATTTGTCATGAATTTTATTGGAACTGGGGCAAATCTTGGTGCAAACGTTCCAAATTATGATTTTTCAATAATTCTGATATTTTTTGTTGAAGTAATAGCTTCAGCATTGCTAATGGCTGTAATTTTTATTGTAGTGTATACAAATGGACTAAAAGGATTCAGTGGAATTGCAATTGGTGGAATTGTGGCCTTTGACATCTTTTTCTTGGCATTTATTTCTGGGGCTTCAATGAATCCTGCTCGAGCATTAGCTCCTGCATTACTTTCTGGAGTGCTGGATAATCTCTGGTTGTATTTGAGTGCACCTTTTATTGGAACTATAATTACTGCATTTCTATTTCGAAATAAATTTTCTTTGAAAAATTAAATTTTTTAATAATAATTTGGTAAATCTTGATATGAATCTTTAAGTTGATGGAAAATTTAAAGAATCATGGAATTATCCATTAAAATCGTTTTTCTATCTATAATCTTAATGGTATTTGGTATTATTGTGGGTAGTCTTCCATTTTTCGCTGCTATTTCTTCATACTCTACTTTTTTTGCTTTAACTGGAATCACATTGTGGATAATATCTTTTATAATGCGTCGAAAAAAGAAATTGGTAAAATAAATTCAAATACACTAGAGAACTTGTCCCTTTAATGGATTCCTCAGATAATTTCAAAAAACGAAATTTCAAAGATGTGAATTTTGATTATGAGGATTTAATTGGAAGAAATTTATCTGATTCAAATTTGAGTGGAGTTGATCTTAAAAATAGAGACATACACAATGCAAATTTAAGTAGTACTGATCTTAGTGGCGCAGACCTAAGTGGCACAATATTGTTTTATGTTAAATTAAGAGGTGCAGACATGAGAGGAATTAACTTATGTGATGCAAAATTATGGGATGCAGAATTATATGGTGCAGATCTTCAAGGGGCTGACATTAGAGGTGCAGATTTATTTTATTGTGATTTACGTAGTGCTGATTTGAGTGAGGCAAATCTGAGTAGTGTGAATCTAAGACATACAAATTTTGAGGGCGCAATTCTTTCTGGTGCTGATTTCACAGGTGCAAATTATGATTTACATACATTGAATACAATATCAGGTAATACAAAATCTGAATTAAAAAAACAAGGCAAATTATGGTCAAATTAATTTTAGTGTGTATATATTTCTGAATTACAAATTTTTGTAATGTGATTGAATTTATTTTAGATCATGGGTTAGAAATAAATTAAAAATATTTTTACCAAAAATTTGATTAATTAGTTAATTATTTAAGCGAATTTTTGATAAATTATAATTATTTCCCTAAACTGGTACAAACTGGTACAGTTGGAGTAGATTATTTTTTTTAACTAGTTTATGCCTAAAAACACGCCTGCAATTGAGTAATGTTTTTTTAAATTTACTATTTTGGATCTAGAACAAAATATGATAAAAAAGCATAACTGGATAATCCCTTATTGGCAAATTTGTTGATATGCAACGAAATAATGATTTAAGAATAATTCTGGGTTCTAAATTACGAATGGAATTTAATTTTTAAATAGATTTAGGTTAAAGAATTCTTTTGAATCATATCTATTTTTTTATTCAATTATGGCATACCCCTATTTTCTATTTAAAGTGTATAAAATTACGAATAATAATAACCAAAATCATAGTTGAATATTGTCTAGATCCAAAAAATTGTTTAACGATTCAAAAAAAGTCATACCTTCAGGGGTGAATAGTCCAGTTAGATATTATGAACCATATCCATTTTTTACAAAAAAATCAGATGGTGCTTACATTTGGGATGAAGATAAAAACAAATACATTGACTTGTGTAATGCATATGGTGCCTTACTACTAGGTCACAGAAGAAAAGAAATTATTCAATCTGTATCAAAGCAATTAACACGAGGTACTTTATTTTGTACTCCAACTGAATCTGAAATAGAACTTTCAAAATTAATTATAAAAAATTTTCCTTCAATAAACAAAGTTAGATTGTTAAATACAGGTGGTGAGGCTACAATGACTGCAATAAGACTAGTTCGAGGATTCACTAAAAAGAAAAAAATAATTAAGTTTGAAGGTGGTTATCATGGCGCTCATGATTCCGTTCTTGTTAAAGCAGGTTCTGGTGCGGCACATGATGGAATTTCTATATCTGATGGAGGATTAGATGAGGTTTCAAGAAACACTCTAGTTGTTCCGTATAATAATTATGAAGAACTGGAAAACACTATAACAAAAAATAAAGATATTGCTGGAGTAATTATAGAGCCAATCTTGGCAAATATGGGATTAATCTTACCTCAAAATAATTTTCTAACTAAAGTAAGAAAAATTACTAAAGATAATGATATTCCTCTTATTTTTGATGAAGTTGTAACTGGATTTAGAGTATCCCCTGGCGGTGCACAAACACATTATGGAATTAAACCTGATCTTACCACATTAGCTAAAGCCATGGGAAATGGATTTGTAATTGCTGCAATTGGTGGTAAAAAAGAAATAATGGATTTACTTTCCCCAAAAGGTAAAGTTTACCAAGCAAGCACATATGCTGGAAATCCAATCTCAGTTAGTGCAGCTATAGCCACAATAAAAACAATAAACAAAATAAAAAATAAACTGTATTCAAAACTTGAAAAAACAAATAACATCTTGACAAAAACTATAGATGATATGGCAACTGATCTAAAAATACCTCATCAAATCAATTCAACATCATCTATGTTTCAAATTTTTTTTACAAATAACCCTGTCATAGATTATGTATCATCAAAGACATCTGATATAAGAAAATTCAAAAAAATATTTGAAACTTTATTGAAAAAAGGTGTTTTTATACCACCTTCTCAGTTTGAAGTGGTTTTTCTATCTGATGCATATGATGAAATTGATTTAAAAAATACAATTAATGCATATGATATGGCATTAAAATCGGTGAAGAAATGAAATATGTGATTGGTGCAAGAGGAAGTCAACTATCACTTGCCCAAACTAATTGGATAATCTCTGAATTAACCACGGTAAATCCTGATACTGAATTTGAAATTAAAATAATCAAAACAAAAGGTGATACTGACGCAAGACCTCTATTTACAATTGATCAAAAAGGTATCTTTGAAAAAGAAATTGATAGAGCCGTAGCTGATCATGAGATAGATTTTGCAGTGCATAGTCTCAAAGATGTTCCCTCACAAATAATTGATAATTTAATTTTATCATGTATTCCAAAAAGAGAAATAGTAAATGATATTTTTATTTCATCTGATGGTACTACACTTGATTCAATTAAATCCGGTGCAACAATAGGTACAAGCTCATTACGACGTGCAGTCCAAGTAATTAGAACAAGATCTGATGTTATAGTTCGTCCAATTCGAGGAAACATTGAAACACGAATTAAAAAAGTATTTGCAAAAGAGTTTGATGCAGTAGTACTTGCACAGGCAGGAATTTCAAGACTAGGTGTTGATGTAAAGTTTACTCAACTATCTACTGATGATTTCTCCCCATCTCCAGGACAAGGCGCTTTAGCCATAGTTTCAAGAACTGATGATTCTGATACAATTAAAATGGTGAAAAAAATTGAAGATGCTGATTCTAGATTGGAAATTGAGGCAGAGCGTTCACTTTCAAATTATATTGATTCTGGCTGTAGATTTCCAATCGGGGCATATGCTAAATCAAACGGAGATGAAATGATTTTGAGTGTATCTGCTTTTTCAGTAGATGGAAAAAAATCTCTCTATGTAACTAAATCTGGCAAAAAAAACGATCCACATTCTCTTGGAAAAATCGTAGGTGAGGAATTACAAGATAAAGGGATTAATGATCTTGCAATAAATTGGAGAAAAAAAGTAGAGGAATGGAATAATCAATGACTGGTAAAGTATATCTTGTTGGTGCTGGACCTGGTGATGCTAAATTAATTACATTAAGAGCCGTAGAACTATTACAAAAAGCAGATATTGTTTTGTATGATAGATTGGTAAGTAAAAAAATAATTTCAATGATTCCACAATCTACTGAAAAAATTTATGTTGGAAGGGAAGTGGGCGATGATACTGCTCATCAAAATAGCACCAACGAATTAATGGTAAAATTTGCAAAATCAAAGAAAAATATTGTTAGACTAAAAGGTGGTGATCCGATAATTTTTGGTAGAGGTGGTGAAGAGGCTGAATATCTTAAAGAAAATAAAGTAAAGTATGAGATAGTTCCTGGAATTACATCTGGAATTGGTTCTGCAACTTATGCTGGAATTCCACTTACTCATAGAAAGTATGCATCATCAGTTGTTTTTGTTACTGGTCATGAGGATCCTGAAAAGAATAATGAATCCGTTAAATGGAAACGCCTTGCAAAATCAGTTGACACTATTGTAATTATGATGGGGTTATCTAGAATTGATGTTATTTGTAAAGAACTGATTGCAGGCGGATTGGATAAAAAAACACCTGTAGCAGTTATTCAAAATGGTACAACTCCACAACAAAAAATGGTTATTGGAACTGTAACAAATATTGCAAAACTTGTAAAAATAAATAAAATTAAAGCACCCTCAAATATCATTATAGGGAAAGTTGTAGATTTATCTAAAATTATTGGGTGGCGAAAAAATGCTTAGTGGAAAAATACTGGCAATCACTCGTTCTGTGGATGATTCTGCTGAATTTATTGATCTAGTAACTAAAAGTAATGCTCGCCCAATTTCATTACCTACGATTGAACTAGTTAGTAAAGGCGAAAAGATTGTAGATGAGTTTTTGGATTCTGTAAAACAATATGATCCTGACTATTCTGTTTTCATGAGTTCAAAAGCTGTAACTTTACTTTTTGAAACTGCAAAAAAAGTCTCTAAATTCGAACAGTTACAACTTGCAGTAGCAAACACCATGGTCATGGCGGTTGGTCCTAAAACAAAAATTGCATTAGAAAATGTAGGAATCAAAGTTGCACATGTTCCAAATATTTATTCATCAGTTGGTGTTGGTGAATTATTTACAAAATTACACGCAGTAGGGAAAAAAGTCATTGTACCTAGAAGTGGTGCATCTACATCTTTTTTAAAAGAATTATTGGAGAAAATTGGAATCCATGTTAAAGAAATTCATCTTTATGATGTTTGTGCATTTAGAGATACAACACAGTGGAATGAATTTAGAGAATTATTTTCACAGCATAAAATAGATGGAATTATATTTACTAGTGCTTCATCTGTAAGAGCATTTTTTGAAATAATGACTAAAGATTATGATATTAAATCACTACTAACTAATTTAGAAAAATTACCTATAATTGCAATTGGACCATTTACATCTGATGAATTAAAAAAATTACATGTTAAAAATACAATTGCTCAGGTACATACTGTACTTGGTGCTTTTGACACAATTAAAAATATTTTTTAAATTGATTAAATTTATCTAAATCATTCATGCTCAATTTTGAATCATGCTTGATCATAAAATTTAGCTGAAGCTATTTAGCTCTGCCTATTTTTCCTCATGTATTTATAATATAACGATGTTATGATGACGTGGCTACTGAAAATCTAAACATGGATTATTCAAAGTATGATTTTAAAGATTCAACAGATCTATATGTGCATCTTAGCAAAAAAGGTCTTTCAAAAGATACGGTTATTGCGATTAGTACAATGAAAGATGAACCACAATGGATGCTTGATTTTAGATTACGTTCTTATGATATTTTTATGCAAAAACCAATGCCTACCTGGGGTGGAGATCTTAGTCACATTGACTTTCAAAATATTTACTATTATGCAAAGGCAACTGAAAAAACTGAAAAGAATTGGGATGATGTTCCAGCTGAAGTTAAAGCTACTTTTGATAAATTAGGAATTCCAGAAGCTGAAAAGAAATTCTTGGCAGGTGTTGGAGCTCAATATGAATCCGAAGTTGTTTATCATAGTTTGAGAGAAGATTTAGCAAAACAAGGCGTTTTATTCATTGATACTGATTCTGCATTAAAACTACATCCTGAAATTTTCAAAAAATATTTCGGTAAAATAATTCCTCCAGAGGATAACAAATTTGCAGCATTAAACAGTGCAGTTTGGAGTGGTGGTTCTTTTATCTATATTCCAAAAGGAGTCAAAGTTGACATGCCACTGCAAGCATACTTTAGAATTAATGCTGAAAACATTGGACAATTTGAAAGGACACTAATCATTGCTGATGAAGGTTCTGAAATTCATTACATTGAGGGTTGCACTGCACCAGTGTATTCTTCAGAGTCATTACATTCAGCAGTTGTTGAATTAGTAGCACACAAAGATGCAAAATTAAGATATACAACAATCCAAAATTGGAGCAGTGATGTTTACAATCTTGTAACAAAACGTGCTTATGCATACGAGGGTGCAACCGTTGAATGGATTGATGGTAACATTGGTAGTAAACTTACAATGAAATATCCTGGAATTTACTTGTTAGGTGAAAGAGCATACGGCGAAACCCTTTCTATTGCTTTTGCAGGAAAAGGACAGCATCAAGATACAGGTGCTAAAATGGTACATCTTGCACCAAACACTACATCTAAAGTTACTTCAAAATCTGTCAGCAGATTAGATGGACGTTCTACATATAGAGGATTACTCAATGTTGCTAAAGGTGCAACTGGTGTAAAATCTACTGTAAGATGTGATGCATTGTTGTTAGATGATACATCAAAAACTGATACATATCCATACATGGAAATTAATCAAGAAGATGCGACAATCACACATGAAGCAACGGTGGGAAAAATTGGCGATGAACAAATTTTCTATCTTATGACTAGAGGTTTCACTGAAGAAGAAGCATTATCTTTGATTGTCAATGGATTCATGGAGCCATTTACAAAAGAATTGCCAATGGAATATGCTGTAGAGTTAAACAGACTCATAAAATTAGAGATGGACGATTCAGTGGGCTAAACCCATAAATTTCAATTTAGATTAATCATGTCCCAAGAAACTTTATCCACAATTAATTCTGGTCATATAGACGAAATTTCTTTATCCCAAAATGAACCTGATTGGCTTAAAAAATATAGACAGAATTCATTATCTATCTATGATGCTTTGCCAATAGAGACATCACCACTATACAACAAATACACTGATGCAAAAAGAATGGATCCACAACAAGTTTCTTTTTCAATTTCTACTTCTAATACAATTCCAGTTTTTCTTCAAAAACGATTGCATGAATTAGAAAAAGAAACATGCATTATTCAAATTGGTACTAATATACACAAAATCCACATTTCTGATGAATTAAAATCAAAAGGGCTAGTTATCACATCCATACATGATGCAATAAAAAATAATTTTGAACTAGTAAAAAAAGCATTAGAGGCATCAAATTCATCTGAAGATAAATTTACTGCACTAAATAATGCTGCATTTAATTCTGGAATATTTATTCATATACCACGTAATATGATATTGGAAAAACCAATTCATATTTTATCGTGTTTATCTTCTGATGGTATTTCAACTATTTCTAGAAATATTATATTTGTAGATGAAAGTAGTAAAGCTACAATTGTTCAGGAACTGTATTCATCAAAAGCAGATAAACAACAGGCATATCTTGAATTATTAAATACAAATCTTGCACAAAACGCACAACTTGATTTTACAACATTGCAAATGATGGATCAAACAACTGTGAATTTTTCTACTCGTAGAACTGACCTGGGACGAGATTCAAAAGTTAATTGGTATTCTGGTTTGTTTGGTTGTATGTTGTCCAGATACAAAATTGAATATTTCCTTAATGGAACTGGTGCGTCTGCTAATGATTCTGAAGTAATATTTGGAAACAATGAACAATCTTTTGATATTCAGACAAATGTAACTCATGAAAGTCCATCCACTGACGGTAGAGTCGTTGAAAAATCTATTCTTAGAAATAAATCCAAATCTCTCTTTAAAGGAATGATTAGAATTAAAGAAAAAGCTACAAAATCTAATTCTTTTTTGTCAGGTCGTTCCATTTTACTTGATAAAGACGCAAAATCTGATTCCATACCTGGATTAGAGATTTTTACTAATGATGTAAAGGCAACACATTCTGCATCAGTTGCTCAAATTGATGAGGAACAAATTTTCTATCTTAGAAGTAGATGTTTGACTAAGGCGGAAGCTGAAAGAACCATTATTGAGGGATTTTTAGAACCATTATCAAGAAAAATGTCATACCAAGTAAGAGCATGGATTGCTTACTTGATTGAATCTAAATGGGATGCACGTGAATTGAGTATTAACACTGATGAAGAATTAACTAAATTTGTTGAAATTGAAGAAACAAGATACAATGAAGATTCTGAAATTGAACAACATTACAAGTATCGGTGATACAATTGAGTCAGTGGATTAAAGCTTGCAAATTAGAACAAGTAAAAATTAATCAACTTTTTGGATTTTCTCATGAAGATAAAAAAATTCTTTTAGCTAATCAAAAAGGAAAAATTTTTGCAACTGATTTAATTTGTACTCATGCATATGCTGATCTTTCAACTGGTTTTTTGAGTGCAGACGGTGTGCGATGTCCATTACATCTTTCTGTTTTTAATTTACAAAATGGTAAACCTGATAATCTTCCAGCAGATGTTGCTCTAAAAACATATAATGTTAAAATAGAACAAAACGAGATTTACGTCGAGGTTTAGAATTGCAAAGTGTAGAAAAATCATTTGAAAATTTACGAAAAGATTTTCCTATTCTACAACGAACTGTTAGAGATAATAAAAGACTAGTTTATTTGGATAATGCATCTACATCACAAAAACCAAATCAAGTAATTGACACTATCACAGATTATTACCGAAATCACAATGCAAACATCCACAGAGCAGTATACGCGTTAGCTGAAGAAGCAACTGAAATGTATGAGGCAGCAAGAGACAAGATATTAAATTTCATTCATGTCAAAAATAGGGAAGAAATTATTTTTGTTAGAGGAACTACGGAGGCAATAAATTTAGTTGCGTATGCTTGGGGTAGGTCTCACATACAAAAAGATGACATTATAGTGACAACTGAATATGAACACCATAGCAACATTGTACCTTGGCAACTTTTAACTCAAGAAAAAGGAGCAAAATTAGAATATATTGGAATGAATGATAATGGTGAATTAAATTTAGATGATCTTACAAAATACCTTGCAACAGGCAAAGTCAAACTTGTTGCATTTAGTTTGGTCTCAAATGTTTTAGGAACAATCACTGATGCAGCAAAAATAATTTCAAAATGTAAAGAATACGGTGTTTTGACTTTGATTGATGGGGCACAGGGAGTTCCTCACATGCCTGTAAATGTTGAACAATTGGATTGTGATTTCTTTGCATTTTCTGGTCATAAAATGCTAGGTCCGACTGGAATCGGTGTTTTATGGGTACGAAAATCTGTATTACAAACAATGAGTCCATTTCATGGCGGTGGTGATATGATTAGAGAAGTTCACAAATATGAAACAACATGGAATGATTTACCATACAAATTTGAAGCTGGAACTCCAAACATTGCAGATGTAGTTGGATTGGGCTCTGCAATTGACTATCTCACAAAACTTGGAATGGATAATGTACGCGAACATGAAATTGAATTAACAAATTATGCTATTGAAAAATTATCAAAGGTAAATGGACTTTTAATTTATGGAACTAAAGATATCTCAAAAAGAGGCGGTGTAATATCATTTAATTTTGCAGATGTTCATCCTCATGATGTAGCACAAATAATTGATGAAGAAGGAATTGCAGTAAGATCTGGACATCACTGTGCTCAAGTACTGATGGAAAGATTAAATGTTGCAGCTACATCTAGAGTAAGTTTTTACATTTACAATACTAGGGAGGAAGTTGATTTATTAGTAAATGCATTATACAAGGTCGCAAGGATATTCAAATTATGAGTAGCAATGCAGATATTTATCATGAAATGATAATTGATTATTCAAGAAATCCAATCAACTATGGTAAAATAGAAAATCCAGATGTTACTTTTCATGATTCTAATCCCCTATGTGGTGATAGTATTGATATTGATATGAAAATTAATGATAATAAAATATCTGATATTAAATTTCACGGTAAAGGCTGTGCAATTTGTATGGCGTGTTCTTCTGTACTGACTGAAATCTCAAAAGGTAAAACAATTGATGAGGTAAGAAATATTACAAAACATGATGTTTTAAGCGAATTGGGTTTGGAGCATTTGCAGGCGGTTAGAATAAAATGCGCGCTACTTTCACTCAAAGTTCTTAAATCCGCACTTTATTCATATCTTGGAAAAAATATGATTGATTCTCAAGACGCAGATAAATTAAAAGAAGAGGCATCAAGTTTATACTAAATGAGCGATTTTACTCCAAAAGTTCCAATTCAAATTCAAATTAGAAAAGTTATTTTTGAAAATTATAATGTCATTGATGAAAAATTTACCAATGATGAAATTTTTGAAAAAATAAAAAATAATGGAGATTTAAATCCATTGTGGATTATAGATGATGTTGAAACATATTTTAATGATCTTTGTGATTCAGGTCTTACAAGAAATATCGCACAAAATTTTACAACTATGTGGCTCAAGCTATTTGATTCTATGATTAAACATCACTGTGCTGCATGTAATTTTGATGTATATCTTGGAGTATCTGAAAAACAAATATGCCCAAATCCTGATTGTAAATCGTCTATTTAGCTCTGTATTTTATAGCTGCATCTTCAAGAGCTTTAATCATTGGTAATTTTTCTCCTGTAAGATAAAGAACAAGTGCTCCTCCTGCGGTACTAATATGATTTATTTTTTCTGCTAACCCATATTTTTTTAGTGCCGAAGTTAAATGACCTCCACTAACTATTGTAGTTCCAATTGAATTTGCAACAGATGTGAGTAATCCTTTTGTTCCATGACTGAAATTTTCTTTTTCAAAAAATCCTGCCGGACCGCTGATAAAAACAGTTCCTGCACCTGCAATTAATTTTGAATAATGTTCTACTGTTTTAGGACCTATGTCATAAATTTTATCTCCTGTTTCTAATTCTCTAACATCTTTGTCTTGCCTTTTACCATCTTTCTCAATTGCGATATCTGCAGGGGTTGAAAATACATCTGGGTATTCTCCAATAAGTGAATGTGCTTTTGCTACTACTTCGTCTTCTCTTTTTATTCCAAGTGGATAACGTATTCTTCCCTGTGCGCGAAGAAACACATTTCCAATTAATCCTGTAAGTAATACGTGATCTGCACGACCATTTTGAATCAATAATTTTATTGCCTCTAACCTATCTGAGACTTTGGAGCCTCCAAGCACAATTACATGCGGTGCTTTTGCTATGGTCATTATTTCATCAAGATTTGTGACTTCTCTTTGCACAATTCTACCTGCACAGGCAGGTAATACTTGTGGAAATCCAACAATTGATGGATGTGCTCTATGTGCACTAGGAAATGAATCTAATACACATAGATCAAATAATTTTGATAATCTTCTTACCATGATTGTATTTCCAGCTTCTGCTGGTGTAAATTCATAATTTTCTTCAGCACATAAACGTAAATTATCTAAAAGTAATATTTCTCCTTTTTTTAAATTTTTTATTTCATCTTGTGCTGCGCTTCCAATAACATCCTCTACATACTTTATTTTTTTTCCGATTAATTTTTCAAGAACTTTGGCGTGTTTATCCATTCCAGTATAGTCTTTATTTCCAACTCTTCCTTGATGTGATGCGACAACCACTTTTGCGTTTTCTAGTGATTTTATTGTCTCAATTGCTTCCTCAATACGTTTAGTTCCAGAAATTTCCATTGTATCTGGATCTATTGGACAATTCATATCAACTCGTAAAAAAATAGTTTTATCTTTTAGGTCAAAGTCATCTAGTGTGAGTACCTTCACCACTTTTCTAATATTTCCTTGGTTAAATTCTTTGAGCCGATCATTTTTCTTATAATTTGATATTTATTCAATAAATTATTTTAATACTTATCTACTACAAAAAATTAAAAATAATGTGAGTGGAGATTTTACAATTACAAAACTGGTTTTTTGATATTCGTTCACGCTCATTTGTTCTACTTGTAATTTCATTTGTACTAGTGTCATTGTTAGTGTATTTTGGTATAACTGAAAGTTTTGATCAAACTCTGATTTCATTTACTGCTGATCATGTGGGAAATCCATCAATGGATTTTGTTATGCAACTAATTACTGAAAGTGGCGATACCATTTGGATGCTTGGTTTTGGAATCATTATGATTTTAATCAAAAAAACCCGAAAAATTGGAATCACATTGATGATTTTAATTGTTTTATCTACTCTTCTTACAGGATACATAAAATGTGGGGTGGATAGAGATAGACCTGATTTTGAATATGATGGTTCCCCATTCCCAGTAAAAATAAGTCGTGATACTTTTGCCTTATTTTGTGACGGAGGCGCAAATGCTTCTTATCCTTCTGGACATGCTGCCAGGTCCATAATTTTTGGAATCATATTTGCATTTGCACTATCTCAGAGATTTCCACGAGGCTCGTATTTGCTGTTCCTTTACCCTATTCTCATATGTATTAGCAGAGTGTATGTTCTTCAACATTTTCCAATGGATGTAATTGGAGGAATTATTCTTGGTGTGATGCTTACAGGTGTAATTTCAAAAAGAACAAAACTAGATAAAATATTTGAGAAATTAAAATCCTAATTCTGTAAAATCTTTCTGACTAATCAAAACTATGGCGTAATGTGTTTCATCATAGTGATATGTCCAATATTTTATATCTTCAATTTTCTTATTTTGTTTTAACCCATATGTGATTCCTGTTGTAATTGTATATCCTATTCTTTTTGCAAGTTTTGATTCTTTTGGCATTAATACTCTAAAGCCTTCTTTTTTATTACTAAATCCTAACTTGATCATATCATCAACTGCATCTGTTGCATCCTTGACATCTTTGAGATCATATGTCTTTGAAATTGGTAATTCTTTTGGATGAAATTCCATCTATTATCATTTTTATTCACCACTAATATTTTTTTAAAAAAGCATCTTTTGTTAAAAAGTGTGTTGATTTTGTTAACCCGTAAGTCAATTCATGAATATGTCCATGCCTTAACCAATGTATTTGTCTAATCAGTTTATTGACACCATTAGAAAAATCAATAATTTCATTAAGACGAAGGAAACAGATAGCAACTAATTTACGAAAAAAATCTGAAAATCAACTTAAAACTGTTCAATCCCTTGAAAAACGTTCTTCATCTGGATTGCATTCAATTGATAGAAAAATTGAATCTGAAAAAGATGAAGTAGATGATGTTTCTGTAATTCTTAACCAAAAAACATCTCAATTGGATAGTATTGGACGATTAATTACCGCAGCTCATGATAATCTAAATCGTGAAAAAATAGCATTAGGTATATCTCAAGAGGAACTAGAATTTGCTCAAAATCCTGATGAGAAACACACTGCCCAATTCAACTTGAATGCAATATCTGAACATATTAAAGAATTAGAATTTGAGATAAAATCAAGAGAAAAAACTGGCAAAACTATAGCCACCGATGTTGCGAAATACCAGGAAATTAAATCACATATTGATACAAAAATTAAAAAACAGTCTAAATCAAAGCCAATTTTGCGTGAAACTATAACTGGGAATCACAAGGATGTTCAGAAATCCATTAAAGATTTGGAACAAAAAATTAAAACAGAACAATTAGCTGTAATCACCCTTCAGAAAGCTACTTTAAATCTTAAAGCAATACACCTCAAAAAAGGTAAATCGACAAGATCAAAATCTCCTTCAAGAAAAGCAACAAAGACAAGATCAAAATCTCCTTCAAGAAAAGCAACAAAGACAAGATCAAAATCTCCTTCAAGAAAAGCAACAAAGACAAGATCAAAATCTCCTTCAAGAAAAGCAACAAAGACAAGATCAAAATCTCCTTCAAGAAAAGCAACAAAGACAAGATCAAAATCTCCTTCAAGAAAAGCAACAAAGACAAGATCAAAATCTCCTTCAAGAAAAGCAACAAAGACAAGATCAAAATCTTCAAAGAAATCTAGAACGTAGATTTCCTTTTCATAAAGTAAATTAATTCATTTTTTCTAAATTTCGTTTATTTTATAGCTAGTCTTAAAGTAGGGGTAATTTGAAATACCTTGATTAATCTGAAAAAACGCGGTCTTGTAATCAGTATTATTGGATTAATTTTAATCGTAATCTCAATTTCTGTTATGGCTTCCATTTTAAGCACTTCAAATCCTACAAGTTCAAATGAATTTTACGTTCCAGCATTGTTTAAAGAAATGTTTAATCAAATTTCAGATAATATCAAAATTGAACCTGGAGAATCTGGTTCTTTTTCATATGATACACAATCCTCCAATGTTCCTCTGTTGTGGGGTATACAGATTGTAAATTATCAAGAGGGTGACAATCTTTCTATCCTCATTTCCAGTATTTATGGTGACAAATACGGTGTTTTTACTCAGGATAGTTCTGTAATTTTTGAAATGTTGGAAATTACTAAATCTGATACCATAAACTTTGAAATTCAAAATAAAGGTTCTAGTGTAGTTGATGTAGTTGTAATGCTTTCTGAGGATCCTGATAAATCCAATGCTCTTTCCAAACCCAATTCACCATTCATGAGTATTGTTTTGCCTTTAGCTATATCTGGAATTTTACTCATTATTGGAATTATTATTTTATTAATTGGTTTAATTTTGTATTTTATTGACTGGAAAAATAATCGTACCGATAAAAGAAATTATTGATGTATTTTGTTTTGTCTTAAACTTATCTAAATGCATTAAATCTTTTGATTAATTTATAAAAAATAATTTTAAAAATTTATATTTATTGAGGATTGATTTCCATTTTACCGTATTTCCCTTTAGTTAATGAAACATCGCCTTTGAACTCATTTGTGTAACCGTTTGTGATTACGACTTCATCTCCAACGTTCACTGCTTTAATGTCATCTCCCCACAATGTAAGTTTGATGTCATCTATACCGTCAGTAATTACTGCATCACACACATCTACGGTGCCACCAGTTTTGAGATTTACTAATCTTGAATCCCCCTTGCTTTTTACCTTAGCTTTTAAGTTGATGCCACTACGCATTTTCTTTACTTCAGCAACTGATTGATAATCTGCCATGGATTTTGACTCTATTAAAGACGATTAAAACTTATCTTTCACATACAATTAGTTGAGATTATATTTTTCCAAACCTTTTTTCTAGAAATTAATCTTTCTCAAAAATTAGGTGAATTAAATCAACTCTGTTTTATTTTCTATACCTGAAAATTCAATGATATTTGATATTATTCACATGTCATTAAAATTTTATATTTGCCACTTATTACCATTAATTACCATTTATTACCAATAGTATATATATAAGATAACTTTAGCATGAATATGGATACACAAACACCAAAAACAAATCAACCAGACAATGTTTATTCAATGTACAAGCAAAACGTTCAAAAATATTTTGAAAATATTTCAAAAAATGTACCACAGTATTTTCAATCTATGACACACCTACAAGAAGAATGTGTCAAAGTATGTGAAAAAGCAATCGACGCTTCAATCTCAATGCAGCAAGAATTTGCAAAGAAAAATGGATTTTCAACTGAAATTCCAGATGCAATGAAAACTGTCTTTGTAGATATCAATAAGCAAGTCGTTCAAGCAAATACTGTACAAAATCAAATTGTAAAAACAACAATTGATGCAACCGTACAAAACATAAAAACTCTAAACAGTAACGTAAATTCAGTTGCTGACTTGAACAAAAACATTATTAATTCTTGGACAAACCCAATAACCAATTTCAAAATCTAGCTGGTTTTTCCTTTTTTTATATTTTTAATTTAAAATATTGTTCTATTGTTTATGTCATAAATGACCTGAATATCAAAAATTGAGTCCAAAAATTAATGAAAATCCTCTTTTTACGATCTTTTTCTAAATTCTATTCCAATAGCAATCGAAAAATATCAGGTATTATACAATCTCTTTGCAGAGGTATCGAAGCCCGGTCAACCGAGAAGGACTCAAGATCCTCAAAAATAGGAAATCCTTTCTCTTAGGAGTTCGTGGGTTCAAATCCCACCCTCTGCACTAACTTTATTTAATAAATTCCCAAATAAATGAAATATTTTGAAAATTAAGCAATCACTGCTTTAATTTTTGTAATTGAATGCCTTGAAATTTTTTTGTGTAGATCTGCAATATTTTCATCCTTGAATATCAGATTGCACCGAAAACATTTCCAGTTAATTTCTGACACGAATTAGATTGGTGTAATTAATTTATAAATATATTGCATGATTGTTCCAATTTCTTCAAATTTCTGATCAATGTTCCAAAGTTTATGTAAATATTCGTTATTTTATGATTTTTTGACATCTTTTATGTGTAAATCAATAATCCAAAGGATTAACAAACAAAAAAATTAATTTAATGAGAAGATATGATTGATATTTTTGAGATATTTGGAGGATTTTCCTATCTTGGACCACTGCTTGTTTTGTTTTTGATGAACCTCTCACCAATTCTAATGCCTCCAAATTGGTTAATTCTTTCTTCATTTTATGCGCTAGATGATTCTATGAATCTAATTGTACTTGTCATAATAGGCGCAACTGCTTCAACATTTGGACGATTTGTTTTAAAACAACTCATTTCTAAATTCAAACACCATTCAAATGATAATACATCAAATTTAATTGTGTTAGGAAACTATCTCAACAAGAAAAAATATGGCTATGTAATTTCTTCATTTGTCTTTGCAGTGACTCCTTTACCTGATAATGTTCTTTTTGTAGCATATGGTTTGATAAAAGCAAAAAGCATCGGTATGTATATTGGATTCTGGTTTGGAAAACTTTTAGCATTTTATGTTATGCTGACAATAAGTCCTGCCATACTTGTTCCATTTACAAGAATCTTTGAAGACAGATTTGTTGGTATTTTATTAGCTGATAGTCTTGGAATTGTAGCAATTATTATTTTTGCTGCAATTGACTGGAATGCTCTATTAAATGAGAAAAAATTCAAACTGATCAAGCCTAGATTATGGAGATTTTGAAATGAATGTTATAAATTTACTAAAACAAGAAGTACATGATTTAATGATTAATGATACTGCTCATGACTTTGATCACATTATGAGAGTATTCAAAAATGCCCAAAACATATGTAGAAAAGAAAATGTCAATGAAAAACTTGTTCTAAGCGCTGTGCTATTACACGATGTTATTTCATATCCAAAATTTGATAAGCGTTCAAAACTGTCTTCAATAAAAAGTGCAGAAGAATCAAAGAAAATTTTAAAAAAATTTAATTTTACAAAAGAAGAGATTCAGATAATTTCTGATGCAATTCGTGATCATAGTTTTTCTAGAAATGTAATTCCTGCTACACTTGAGGGAAAAATTCTCCAAGATGCTGACCGTTTGGATGCAATTGGTGCAATAGGAATTGCACGAGTCTTTGCTGTAGGTGGTTCTGAAAAAAGACCGTTTTATAACGTCAAAGATCCTTTCTGCAAAAGCAGAACCCCTGATGATAAAATTTGGACTCTGGACCACTTTTACCGTAAACTGCTCAAATTAGAATCTCTTATGAACACAAAATCTGGCAAAATTGAGGCCAAAAAACGAACTAGAGTCCTCAAAGATTTTTTGAATGAGCTGAAAAAGGAAATACAATAATTTTTGTTCACCTGAAATAATTCAGTTTTTCTTTCCTCTGGCTTTTGTTCTTAAAACTGCCTTACAGCAAATACATCTGGTATCCTCAACTGCCAAAAATATCCCACAAAACGTACACCTTTTTTGTCCTATTTCATATCTAATTTTGTTTGGAGCTGGCACTGCTTTGTGCATCTCACATATTCCTCTGCATGTTCTACCCATTAAATTTCACCTCCCATCATTGCATTGATCTCTTTAGCTCTGTCTCTAATTGTAACTGCACTAATACCTGAAATTTGGGAGATTTTCATCTGTGAAATTTTTTCATTATTTTTTAGCATTGCTAGGTATACTGCTGCAGCTACCATTGAAAGTGGATTCTTACTTGTTGTAATGCCTTTTTTTTGAGCAATGTCTAGAATTCTAAATGTCAGTCTTTGAGTTTTCTCTGTTGCACTGACTGCTTTGGTTACTCGTGCAACGAATTCATTTGGGTTGTATGCTGCTGGATAAATATTTAATTCCTTGATGAGAAGTCTGTATATTCTTTGTAGTTGCTTTACTTTTACATTTCCAACATCTGCAATATCATGTAGGGTTCTTGGTGTATTGGTTAATCTACATACAATGTAAGTTGTTGCACAAAGAATTGCTGTAGTTGATCTTCCACTGGTAATTTTTTTTGCAGATATTTTTCTAAACAAGTATGCTGTTTGCTCAACTACTGATTCGGGTAGTGCAAGTTTAGTTTTTATTCCATCAAGTAAAGTAAATGCTTTTGGAAATGATTTGACTGTATTTCCAGATCTACTGTTTCTATCCCACATACGCAAACGATAAAACATTCTACGATTTTCTTTGGAGAGCGACTTGCCCGTAGAATCTCTATCTTTTGCTTCTATTATCGTGGATAGCCCCATGTCTGCCATTTTTAAAGAAATTTTTCCACCTACCCTGCTAGATAAATATCCCTCACTATTGGTTCCTATATTTTCTGATCCTGAATATATTGATTTTTCAGGAAGAACTGCACCGCAATTGGTACATGCTACTTCACCTGTGGTAGGATCTGTGACTACTTTATCTCTCCTACAATCATCCTGATGAATTAATTCTGTTAACATTTTTTACACTCTGGCAACATGGAGATATCTTTGATCACAATCTTGCACATGTGTAGTTGATTTCTTTCATTTCGCATACCCTGTATATGGCTTTAAATTATATAAAGTACAATTAAATAATTCACTAGTGGTAATTTTTACCCTGGCTGTATCTTTATATTTTTTAAACATTGCTATTAAATAATTTTTTTATGTCTGTGATTATTGATCAATAATATCATCTGCTATTGATCTAGAGTAATTACTCTTCATAGATCTGTTGGTGTAATGAATACCAGAACTTTTTGCAGTTATGGCAATGCATTTTCCATTTTGATGAGCCTTTAAGGTCATTTTCAATTTCAAGTATTCCAAAATTTTTAGAACCACAAGTAGGACATCCTTCATCTTTCATAACATTAAACCCCTTTCATCCGTTTAGAATAATCATATGTGAATAATTTTTCAGGTGTTATCTCTATTGCTACTTCATTTTCTGAATTATTTCTTAAAAATTCTGATAATGTTGATATCTTTTTACCTAAATATTTGTCTATTAAAATTTCAAGAATATTTTTTCCCATGTGTTCTATGACTTTGACTTTTCCATGGCCTCTAACCCCCCTATATGGTGGACTATCAGTTGCTATTTCAAATCCAAATACTGGATTGTTTTGAATATATGAGATAATTTTTGCCTTTTTTTGTGTTGCGCAATAAATTTTTCCATCAAATATTGTGTACCATAAGGACACCACAATAGGGGCCCCAGTGAGTGTTATACAAGCTAGTCTTATTGGAATCTTCATATCACTAATCACACTTTCAAGTTTTTGACTATCTAATTTTTGTATCATTTTACTTCACACTCATTATACGTTCTGCATAACAATAATCACAAGACCAATCTTGATATGTCTTACTACATTTTTCACAGGGGTGCAGCATACCTGGTGACATGTTGTCAATTTTGATTTTCACTATATTAATAATGCCAAAAATCTAATCTAGTGCTAATTATTGAAAAGATTTTTTTATTTTTCATATCTTCATTTTATCTTATATGATATATCACTTGATGACAAAAAATTTGTAAAAAATTAGAGTATAAAAAATATGTTATTTACTAAAGAAAATTTGTAAATAACCACAGACCTAGCAAGGTTGCACTAATTATCACTGCTCCGATGATGGCAAACAATTTTTTACCACTCATTGGTTCTGGGTATACTTTTTCTTGATTCATAATTTTGATTTGTTTTGTTGCATATAAAACTTTAAAAAAATTAAAACTAGTGCAACATGAGAAATTTATTACTTTATTTTACTTTCATAATCTTTTAGATGATATTCTAGATAATATTCTGTGATCTTATAATGTATTTTTAGCACTAGATTTATTTTTTTTAATATTTAAATACTAAAAAAATAAGTAAAGTTATGAGTGGTTCATTTATTGACCAAATTTATTCTGCTTTTCCAAATGAGAAAAAAATACCTCCCGTAGACGATATGGTTTACACCCATTGGAATTTTCAAGATTTTCAAGATGCTGAGTACATCAACATTTGTGCTGATAGATCCGATCTTTATGGCTTAAGCTTAATGATTGAAAACTATGCTGCGAAACACAATGCCCCTCTAGTTGCAGCATTTGAAGATGATGCTAGATACAAATACGTTGAGGACAGGTATGCCAAACTTATGAAAAGTCTTCCTAAAATATGGATCATTGGAAATTTTAACAATCCCTATTTGGCACAACATCTCCCACAACATGCAACTGTAATCTCTTGTGTTGGAACAAATCTTAGCACTGTCTGGATTGTTGTAACTAGAGATTCAAACGGTCCAATTGGGTTGGTTGCTGAGGATTTTGGTAATAATAAATTCAAAGGTTTCTTTTCCACAAAACCTGCCATTGTTAAATATTCAATAGATTTAGTAGCGTATCTACTAAAAACAGAAATTGATTTAATGAGAAAGGAATGGTAATATCAGTAAATTGAATGAATACTTATCACAACATCATAATAACATTTTCTTGTGATTCTTTTGTTGTTTCTATTCTTTCTCGATTTTTATCAGTAACTTGTTATTTAAATATCTTAAAAATATAAAATTCGCTAGTATTTTTTTTGATCTTCATGATATCTAAAATGTCATTCTACTAAAGAATATCAATTAATTGTTTTAATTTTTTTATATCTGTGATTTCAATATCATTACTTAGTGTAATTATCTTTGCAATTTTTGGATTTGCTTTATCTCCAAGTTTTAAAACAGGTTGACCCTTGAATTTTATCTCAAGTGTGATGTTTTCTTGCTTTAGTTTTTTTGCAAGCTTTCTTGCTTCTGATAATTGCTTAATGAGACCTAGTTTTTTTGATACTTTAATTGGGATCTCTATAATGTCTATTACTCTAGAGTTTTTTGTTGCCAAAAAATTAATTGATTCCTTTTCACCTGATTTTATTTTCAAACTGCCACTTTTTAGCGAAATTAAAAAATTGGCAGGGAGATTTATGTCTACCATCCCACATCTAACCTATTTTGCCGTAATTGTTAGTTTGCCGTTTAGGCTAATTGTCCCTGTCGGGATAACTTTGCCGTCTCTTTCTAGCCTACCCATCATCTCAAGATTCACAAAATCATATGTTATTGAGGCATTCTTTTCTGTAAGCTTTTGAAATATCTCTGCAAGCAAATTTGCCCATTCTTGTTCTTCTGTCATGATTGCTTTTCTCATTTGAGATATATAAAGAATTAAAATTCATTATTTAGTGCTATTTAATTGGTTATATCTAGGAAACAATAAAAATTTAGCACCAGATATGTTTCTTTATTTTTGATATATATGAGATTTATTATCATATTATGAATATATTGCCTCATGTAGTATTTACTAGGAAAATTGATTTATTGGATCTATCTAAAAATTTTACAGGTCTATTTCAAAAAAACCCTGTTTTGATAAAAATATCTGCCATCTTTGTTCAGAATAATGGTCTTAGTGCCCTTCTTCCTACAGTAGTCATTGACAATATACACCATGAATTTTTAATTGAAATTTCTACAACGAAATTAAAAACTACTATTCGGTTATACCCCGTAACTGATCCTGATAAAACTGATGGTGTAAAATCATCATTGGGACTATTGGCAAAATATCTTTTAGTTGTTTATCCTGATCTTAAAGTAACTAAATCTAATATTTTTGATTATACTGATGACGTGATAACTAGTTGAAAAATTTGAGATTCTGTAAAACTAGTACATTACCACAGCAACAAATTTTTCATATTAGCACAGATATTGCTAATTTTCATCTAATCTTACCAAAATATTTCAAATCATTAAAAATAATTAAAGATGAACCCAATGAAAAGATTGTTCTTGAAAAAATTTCTTTTCTTGGATTTGTTATTCAAGTAAAAACTAGGCATGTAATAATTCCTACAAATATTCATAAAGTTTACATTTTAACTGGACCGTTAAAGGGTACATCATTCATTGAATTCTATAACTCTACTCAAAATGGCACTGAAATTATTATCGATTTAAATATTAATTTCTCTGGAATCCTAAAAGTGTTTAATTTTTTGAAAGGATATGTTGTCAATCAAATGATGATTGTCATGGATGAATTCATATGTTCAGCTGAAAATAAAATTTCTTCCAATGATTCTAATCTCATTAGTTAGCACTATATTTGTAATTTGACACCTGTATAAATAATTTGGAAAAAATTTGAATTATGGTGAAATCTATTTGTATAATAGGTGCTGGTGTTGGAGGTTTGACCATTGCTGCATTACTTGCCAGAAATAATCATCCAGTAAAAATAATTGAAAAGCAATCAAAATTGGGAGGAAGAACCACATCCATGAAATTTCGTGGTCATATACTAGATAATGGCTTTCACATAATGCCGTTTTACAAAAAATCCGCAATTTTCAGTGTCTTTAAAAAAATTGGCATTCAGGATAGGCTAAAACTTGCAACAGTAGATAAAATTGCATTCTTTTCTGATACTGGATTTCATAAATATCCTAAAGGCATAAGTGATTTATTACAACTTTCACTAATTCCTCTTAAAAGTAGAATCCGTTTATTGAATATTCTTCTTCCAATGGCTTTTACTTCTATTAAAAAAACAGAGTCTTGGGATGATCTATCTTTAACCGAAATTACAAAAAAACTAGATTCTAATACAAATGCATTTTTTGAAGCAGTGTGTATGCTTGCATTTGCTGATACTGCTGAGCATATCTCATTAGGTGAGTTTGCAAGAACTATAATCCGTGCAAATCCTTTCAGAGGAGGAACAAGCGAATTTGCATATCCTGAAGATGGAGGATATGATTCAATATCCCATGTCTTAGCTAATTACATCTTAGAAAAAAATGGTGAAATTTATTTAAACAAATCTGTAAAGAAAATTATTATTGAAAATTCTATAGTTACTGGAATTATTACTTCTGATAATGATTTTATTCAATCCGATTGTGTGGTTGTATCTTATCCTGCATATATGGCTCTGAATGAATTATTTGAAAAAAATATAATTGATGATAAATTTGTTGAAAAAATAAACCGATTAGACAAAAGGACTGCAGTGGTGGAAGTTCATTTTGCATTAAATTCCAAATTAGATTCAAGGCAGATAGTTTTTCCTGTTGGTGATCATTACACTACAAAGGGTATTTTTTTTATTTCTAATATCACTCCATCTGTATCTCCTCCTGGAGAACATCTGATAATCACTGGTACTCCGGTGCATCCTTCAGTGGCAGATGATCCAAAAAAAATCAAAACAATTGTTGATGATATGAAAAAAGAAATCTCATCAATTTATCCTAAATTTACCTCATCACTACTTTGGGAAAGGCCTATGGCATGGAAATTAGTGGAATCTGTAGTTAAAGAACCTGGAATGGTTTGGAAATCAAAAATGCCTCATGAAATACCTGGAATAAAGGGACTATTTTTTGTTGGAGATTCTACAATAAGTTATGGGATTGGAACCGATTCTGCGGCTCACAGCTCTCTTCTTTGTTATCCGAAAATTATCTCTTATTTGGATGCCTAAAATACTGTACTGATAATACAATCACATGATAATTTGATTATGTATTTTATGCGATTGAATTGTTGGATATTGTAAATATTTGTTAATGTTTTATTTTTTTCCTTATTATGACATAACTAATTCCTGCTGGAATCCCAATTAGAAAAATTATTCCAATAGATATGCTGAGATAGTCTTCTAAAAAGATCTTTGTATCAAACCAAGATTTTGGTAGCAATGTAAAAAAATCTACAAATGTAAAATCCTCCACTGTACCTACAGCCAAACTGTACTTTCCGTTTGACTGTTGATCATATACTCCAATATAGTATGTTCCATCTTTTGGTATTGTTATTTTCACTTCTTGTCTTTCCCAGTATGTCACCTGACCAAATGGTTCATAGAACTCTTTAGAAGGAAATTGACCTTGATACGAAAAAACCCACGTTCCTAATTGAGGTGACACCTCAAATGGAACTATGTCTGATCTATTTATCCCATCCCCAATTATTACAAGAGTTGGTGCGTAATCAGACAATGCTGAAATTTTTGGAATTACGATACTAGAGTAAAATGAATCTCCATGTTTTGCTGTAAATTTGTAATATTTTACTTGATTATGTTTGAGGTCTTCATAAATCGCCCAAGATGTTTTATGATTCGGTATGTCTAAAGCATTTTTTAATTCCGTATGACTCTCATCATGACTAATCAATTTGTGAGCACTTGCATCAAGAGGAATAATTAACAACATCGATGTAATTAAAATCAAATTAATGATATGCATGAATTTCTTTTAAATTTATTCCTATTAAAAATGAGCACCATATAATTAAATTAGCACTAGTTCTATAGTTTGATTTATTCTTATAAGATACGAAATGAAAATGCAAGTATGAAATATCTGACTCCTTTAAAAATTGAAATTAAAAAACTAGACATTAAGGAAAGTTACTTTTTTGGTGATGTAGAGTTTGAAGGAAATGAATACAAAATAAACATTCAAGGAGAATGGAAAGAAAAGTTATTAAAATTACCTTTCAAACTGGGTAATGAAAAAAAAGTTTTGGTAAGATTGACTGGACCAAATGATATCGTGGTAGAAGATTATCTTATGTATCGAGGAATATCAGAATGGGTGGAAATTGATTCTAAATACATACTTCATTTTGTAGCAGATCATCAAGACAAATTCGATACTCTTGAAATATATCATGAGGATAATCTAGATTCTACTAATTAAACGCCATCTGTTTTTCATATTATGATTATTATAAAAGATAAAATTATTTCAATTCTTACTAAAAGTTTTACCAATATCTTCTGAATGTTGTGTCAAATTAAAGATTTGGTAAAACAACAAGAATTTAAAATTATGCTGCTCTGAGAATTTTTGGAATTTTATCAAGTGGTATGTCTGAAATTACCGTTGCCTCAAATTTTGGTATTTTTTTTGATTGCAATGCAAATCCACCAATAAATATTGGAATGCTATATTGTTCCTTGATCTTTTTTACTAATCTTTGTCCTGCTAGTATGTTATCTTCTAGTGAAATTGAAACTAGTATTACATCTGGTTTGTTATTTTCAATAAAACCAAGTATTGATTCTGTTGGTATTGATGTGCCCATATTGTATACCTTAAATCCCTTTATTGAAAGATATGTCTCTAAAACATCACAACCTAAATGATGTTCTTCTCCAACTGGAACACAAAGAAGAATTTTCTTTTTGTTAACCACTCCTGTAACTTTATCCATTATAATTTTAACAAGTGCTTGAGCAACATTGCTTGCAACATGTTCTGTCGCAATACTTATTTTGTTGTTAGCCCAATCATCACCAATTTTATACATCACTGGTCTTAAAATTTTATCAAAAAAATCTGCAGAATTAAAAATTTTAATGTATTCTTCATAAATTTTTACAGATGACTCAATATCCCCCTCCGTTAATTTTTTGTATAAAAGTTGTTCTGATTTTTTTGTTGATTCTTCTCTTTTTTCTATATCATCTGGATTGTGTAATGCTAATGCCGATAAAATTTTTGGATTATTTCTATAATCTATTGGTATATCGTCTTTAGATATTTCTGATGCCTTACCTAAATATTTTACAATCTCTTGTCTTGACGTATTTTTTTCAGAATCCCATACACTTTTTACTAAATATAGATAGTTATCCGATTTTACTTTTTTTGCTCTGAGGTAAACCATGTTTTTCTTATCTTTGAATAACCTATTTAATTAATGCTAACCTTCACCACTAGTGCTAATTTTTTTATATTTTACTAATTTGAATATTTTTTATAGCCTGTGACAATTTATTTTGCAAATTTTTAGCACTAGTATTATGCTTTAACACTGTTTAAATAATTTAGTTACAAATCATCCTTATGGTTGTCATACAATGCAGTAATTCCACAAAGAAACTAGATATTGCACTAATCTCTAGTACATTGACTGACAGGATATTGGATAACATGCTCTTATGAATCAACAAATATTAGAAAAATCATTTTCTGAATCAAAGCCTTATTCTATTTTAGTAACTGGTGCCACGGGTTTTATTGGTTCTAGACTGATCTCATTTCTGTCTTCATCTGGATATGCCATAAAAGGAATGAGTAGAAAAAAAATTCAAGATTCAAATAATGTAAAGTATGTTCAGGCTGATGTTTTTGATGTTGATCAATTGGAAAAAACCATGTCTGGAATTGATGTTGCATATTATCTTCTTCATTCTATGGAGGGAAGTAGCCAAAAATGGAAAGAATTTGCATCTAGAGAAAGAATTCAAGCTCAAAATTTTCTCAATGCTGCAACAAAAGCCAATGTTAAAAGAATAATTTATCTTGGTGGATTGGTAAATGATAGTTTAGAATTATCTCCACACATGCAAAGCAGAAAAGAAGTAGGTGAAATTTTAGCATCTGGAAATATTCCTGTAACCCAATTACGTGCGTCATTAATAATTGGAGCACAGGGAGGTTCGTATGCAATGCTTCGTTATCTTGTTGAACGACTACCTGTAATGGTAACCCCATCTTGGGTCAAATCACTTGCACAACCAATCGCGGTTGATGATGTGATCGAATATCTGGTAGGTTGCATGAATAGTCCTGAAACAAGTGGAAAAATCTATGAAATTGGAGGACCTGATACTATGACATATGAAGAACTAATGCGTGTTTATTCTGCTTATTTAAATAAAAATATCTTTGTACTTCAAATTCCTTTTCTTACTACTAGACTTTCCTCGTATTGGGTAGATCTTATTACTCCGGTAAAGGCATCATTGGCAAGACCCTTAATTGATAGTCTTGTTCATGATACCATTGTATCTAATAATTCTATTACTACAATTATCCCAATCAGATTAAAATCTGTCCGTGAGGCAATAGCTATCGCAACAAAGGAAATGAAGGAAAACCCTCCTGAAACACAACCTAGAGAGGAGAAAACTGGTTTTAAAATTAATCAAAAACTTTTACTTGCTACATTAATTGCCATGGCCATTATTGGCTCTACCTATTATTGGTTAGATGACCGACCTGAAGTTTTCAATCTTGGATGGCTTGTAGCTGGATTTCTTTGGTATATTGGAATTATATTTGGAATAATATTTGTAAAGAGCAAAACTCGTCTAGGATATATGATCAGCGGCCTTTTGTCATGGGCAACTTTGGCATTTTGGTCATTTGACAATTTCTATGTTGTATTTTCCACTTCTATAATAGCTCTACCCCCTAATCTAATAATTACATTGAGAAATTTTGTTGGTATGTTTGTTGCTGCAATCGCAATAATTGCATCTCATAATGCATTTCATAAAGTAATTGATTATCAATACAAAGGAAAACCTATTTAATTTATTTTTTTAAATTATTTTTGCATTTTGAAAATTTCTTTTGCTTTTGCTGATTCTATACTATGATCAATTATTGGTTTAGGATATGTTAAGCCATCTGGTCGTTTTTTCCAAAGATTATGTATTTCATTAGGTTGAACTGATTCTAATTCTGGGATCCATTTTTTAATGTAATTGCAATCCTGATCAAATTTTTCTTGTTGCAGCCATGGATTAAATATTCTAAAATATGGCACTGCATCACATCCAGTAGATGCAGCCCATTGCCAATTACCTGCATTTACTGCAGGATCATAATCTACGAGTTTTTCTGCAAAATATCTTTCTCCTTTCTTCCAGTCTATGTGTAGATCTTTTGTAAGAAATGATGCAACAATCATTCTAATTCTATTGTGCATGAATCCTGTTTTGTTTAATTGTCTCATTCCTGCATCAACAATGGGGAATCCTGTTTTTCCTTCACACCACGCATCATAATCTTGTACATTTGAACTCCACTGTATGTTTTGAAATTTTTTGTTAAATGTTTTAAATTGCGAATTTGGAAAATGATGTAAAATATACGTAAAAAATTCTCTCCAGTATATCTCACCGATCAAAATATGCTCTTCGCCTAGATTTTCTTTTATTGCGTGATATACTTCACGAATAGACACTGTGCCAAATCTGTTATGGGCTGATAATTTGGTTGTCTTATCTAAAAACGGATAATTTCTAGTTTTTTGGTAATCTTTGAACATGTGGATATTTTTTAAAATTTTAAGTGCGTTGGTTCTTCCGCCATTATTATTATTTTTAACTCTTTTTTTTAACATGTCTATTGAAATAGAATCTTCAATTTCATCCTTGTAATAATTGTTAAAGTTATTTTTTATTATTTTTCTTATTGGAATTGTTTTTGCAGTTTTAAAAAAATGTGAATAGACTGTATATGGTGTTTCTTTTTGTGTTTGTATTTCATCAGGCATGTGTAATAAATAATCTGTATATTTGTTAAAACTAATTTTATTTTTATTGCATAATTTTTCAATTTCACACTCTCTATTTTGAGCAAATCTTGTATAGTCTCCATTTAAAAATACGCCATTGATTTTATATTTTGACATTATTTTTTGAATAATTGAATTAGTTTCACCTTTAAAAATTCTTAAACTATTTTTCTTTTTATTTAATTGTTTATCTAGATCAACTAGAGATTGATTCAAAAATTCTATTCTGTGTGAAGAATTTTTAAAATTATTTGTTATTTGGTCATCAATAATAAAACATGGAATTACTTCCTCAGAATTTTTTAATGCATAAATCAATCCTGTATTGTCTTCTAATCTTAAATCTCTACGGAATATGAATAATGATTTTTTGTACAATGTCATTTTTTATTAAATCTCAATGGTGTTTTTGTGAATTTAATTCCTCTGAGACATCCTTTTTATCTAATGCCTGAAATAAACTTCTAGACTGAATATCTGAATATAACAAAAAATATGTTTGATTGGCAAGGTATGTGCTGTCAAAGCGATATATCATACAACTTATTTCCAAGAGCATGTTTCCCAAAGTTATTTTATTTTCTCTGAATTTTACTAACATCTCAAAAAATAACTCCTTTTCATTTTGAGTAAGATACTTTGAAAAATATCCGAAAATATGCATAAATACATTTGTATGAGTTTTTACTGTTGGCTTTTTTGTCATGGCAGTTCTAAAGTGATCCTCATACTCCTGTGATATGACTGAAAATGGTATTTTTTTGTAACCTACAACTATGTTTTCTAGGTTTTTCAACTCTGCTTGATGATGTGCCATTATCATGTATTTGTTTGCGGCTTGAAATGTGACAATGTTTTTAATTTTATTTGAGTGCTTTACATCTTGAAATCGTTGCAAAACATATTCTATTATATTTTTTTCTGATATTTTGCAACTTCTACCATCAAATCGTGTATTATTTTTCTTCACTTTTTAAATTTCATGTTGTTTATTTAAAAATACGAGTATGCTGAATTCATTTTAGCACTAGATTGTCCATCTCATTGTATTTGATCATCATTATTTAGCACTAGATAGTCATTTGGCATCAGCTTAAATATGATGATTGAAAAATCTTTCATATGAAAACAACGATTGCCACAATAGCGGCAATTCTCCTTGTTGGATCAATAGCTCCATTTGTTAACGCAGAAGGAGTTCCAGCTTGGGTAAAGAACAATGCAGGTTGGTGGGCAGACGGTACAATATCTGAATCTGAATTTATTCAAGGAATACAATTTCTGATTAAAGACGGCATTATCGTAATTCCTCCAACTACAGTATCTGCAGAAAAATCTCAATCTGTTCCAGCTTGGGTAAAGAACAATGCAGGTTGGTGGGCAGACGGTACAATCACTGATACTCAGTTCATAAATGGTATTCAGCATTTGATTAAGACCGGGGTGATATCATTATCTACATCTGAATCAAAATCTCCTGAATCTGCTCCAAAAACTACATCTCAATCAAAATCTCCTGAATATACTCCAAAAACTACATCTCAATCAAAATCTCCTGAATCTGCTCCAAAAACTACATCTGATAGTTCTAGACTCGCAGGACTTCAAGCAAATCTTGACAAGTGTAAAGACATTTTTCAGACATATGCTAGATTTGATTGTGTAGACAAAGCAAAGTTGGAAATCACCGAATATGAGTACGAACAAAAATCTACTAAATATGTCGTTGGTCCAGCGACCTATTATTATCCAGGTGCTGAAGTTGAGATTAGTCCAAATGGACAGGCACTTTTAATAATTAAAATGCTTGTTAAAAATACCGGTTCTACTAACAATGTGTCTTTATTCTGTACTGGTCCAACAGTCTGTAACTATGATGTTTGGAATGGTAAAGATGTATTCCGCTATTCTACAAATGACTTTACAAACGGAAACATTGTTCTAACTCCAGGAGACTCAAGAGAATTCACCATGTTATTTGGTCCTATGATACCAATACCTGGCTCTACAAAATTCATCTATGATCCTGCAAAAGATTATGACTTTAGAATTTCAGAACCATGGGGAAGTGCAACTATTCCTTTGAATCTCCAATAGTATCTTTTTTCTTATTTTTTTACTTTAATTTTTTAGAAAGATATACATTTTATCCATAATCGACATATCTGTCGTATCTTTTTTCAATTTCTTTATTCATGCCAGACATGATTTTTTCATACTCTTCTTGTTTTCTTGTCTGAATGTATTTTATTATCTCTGAAAATTTCTCATCTGCTTGATATGATTCAAAGATAGGTTCCATCATTTTGAGGTAATCTAGAACTTTTTTCCTATATTCTTCTCGAGTAGGCTCTTTTATTTTATTTAATCTAAACCAAATTACTGCCCAGCTAGAACCTACAATATGAGGTAGTAAATCAAAAGCCCTTTCTATCTCAAAACGCTCGTCATTTCTCATGATTTTTGAAGAAACTTTGCTGCTGATTTTGCAAAGTACGTTACAATCATGTCAGCACCAGCTCGTTTAATGCAGTATAGTATTTCTTCTGTAATGTCTTTTTCATTTACCCATCCTTGTTTTGCAGCACCTTTTACCAGTGCATATTCCCCAGAAACACTGTATGCTGCAATTGGAACATTGAATCTTCTTCTAGTTTCTGCTATCAAATCTAAATATGCTAAAGCTGGTTTGATCATAACAATGTCTACTCCTTCATTGATGTCTGTTTCAACTTCCATCATTGCTTCTCGCGCATTTGTAAATGGAACCTGGTATGTCTTTCTGTCTCCGAATTTTGGTGCACATTCTGCCGCGTCTCTAAAAGGCGCATAAAACGATGAACGATGTTTTGCTGAATGTGACATTATTGAGACATCTGTGAATCCCTCATTATCTAATGCCTTTCTTATTGCTGCTACCTGTCCGTCCATCATTGCAGAAGGTGAAACTGTATCTACACCTGCTTTAGCCTGACTGACTGCAATCTTTGCTAGTGTCTCTAAACTTGAATCATTATCTATTTTGTTTTCTTTCATTATCCCACAATGACCCGTGGATGTAAATTGACATAGACAGACATCTGCCATAATTACAATTTTTTCACCAAAATTTTTCCTAATTTGTGAAATGGCTTTTTGAACAATTCCATTATCGTCAAATGCAGATGTGCCAAATTCATCTTTTCTACTTGGAATCCCAAATAACATGATTGATGGAATATTCAAATCTGAAATAATTCCAACTTCCTCATTGATATCTTCTAACGGAAATCTCTCCATTTCTGATATTGATTCAATTTTTATTTTTGATTTGATGCCCTCTTGTACAAAGACTGGACAAATTAGATCTCTTGGTGTTAAATTAGTTTCTTGAATTAATTCTCTCATTTTCTCAGAAGTTCGTAATCTACGAAGACGTCGTGTTGGAAATGACATTACCCAAATTTATTCTGAGTAAGATATAATTCTAATCTAACTCTTTCTTATAGTCAAATAATTTACTTGCTAATTCAATGATATCTGGTTTGCCTTGTTCTGATGCCTTTCGAATATTATTCATTGGTGTTGCAACAATGCACTCCATAACTGCTTTTGTTAACTCTTCAATTATTTTGATTTTTTTCTCATCTGTTTCATTAAGCATTTGAAGTGCTTTTTGTAATTCTTTTTCTCGAAGTGAATCCATATTTTTAAAAACATCTTTTACAAGTGGTTCTGCATCTAATCTTTTCATTGAAGCCTCTAGTACCGTTAATTCCTCACTAATTATATTTTCAACACTTTTTATCTTGTTTGTTCTAGATTTCATATTTTTTTCAACCATTTCTGCAATTTGATCCAAATTCATCAATTTTACTCCTTTAATGATTGCAACTTTCTCATCGACTGTTCTTGGATTTGATAAATCTAAAATCATCATACCATTTTTCTTTGTTTCCATAGCTTTGACTATTCTCTCATTTGTAACTAAAAAGTAAGGTGCAGTTGTAGCCACAAATAATACATCATAGTTTTCAAATTTTGTTAAAGTGTCTTCAAATTTTACTGCGGTTCCTCCCATAGTTTCACAAAACATTTGGGATCTTTCAATCGTTCTACTAGTAACCATAAAATCATATCCTCTACGACCAAGTGATTTTGCAACAAGTGTTGATACTTCACCTGTTCCAATTACCAATATTTTCTTTAATTTCAATTCATCAATATTTTCCTCAGCTAGTTTTACTGCCATTGAACCTATTGAAATTCCACCTCGACTAATGCCTGTAGAATTTCTGATTCTTGTGCCAATTCTAATTGCTTTATCAAATAAATTATTCAGATGCTGACCTGATGCTTTTGCATTTCTAGCTAATGTGATGGAATTTTTTATCTGACCTAAAATTTGCTCTTCCCCCACTACCATTGAATCCAAACCTGATGTTAATTTGAGTAAATGATGTAATGCATCTGTATTTTCTACAAATTCAATATTTTCCTCAACTACTGTTTCATCTAAACCTGTAAGTCCAGCCCACGTTTTTTTAATTTTATTTACATCGTAATTTTTTGCTTTACCAAATATTTCTATTCTATTACATGTTTGAATTATAACACATTCATCCAAGCCTGAATTTTCTTTAAATTGTGAATATGCTTTTTCTAAATCTTTTATAGTAAATCTTTCAAGAATGTGAATTGGAGAGTTACGAAAAGTAACACGTGCATTGACTATGTTTTGATACATTTAAAGTTCCTCAATATTATGTTGGCTCTGTTTTCTGCTCTTTTTAATTGACCTGTTTTTATTAACTGTTTGATATTTTTATCTTCCATCACGCTATTCAAATACAATTTTCTCTCAATTTGTGTAGGGATCATATTTTTCGCACCATCTCTTGCAATATTTTGAATTTTTATTTGACCTATATCTTCTTTAGTGATTATTTTCTTAAATATTTTTTCAGATTTAATTCTTAATTTTTTTGATATGGCTGGACTTTTACCGCCTGTAAAAATTGCAATTTGAATTAAATTTTCAAAATTAATGATTGCAAGATTTGCAAAATCACTCAAATCTGGATTATCTGAACTATATGATAAGATTTTTTTATTTTTTGTATAATCCATTATTTTTTTATTTATTGTTTCATCATTTGTAGTTGTGATTATTATGTGTGGCTTGTATTTTGAGAAAATTATTGTATTTTGAATTTTATGCTTTTTAAATTTTAATTGTCCTTTTTTTACTAGATTTTTTATTTGGGTATTTATTTGATCACTAATTACAAGAATTTCACAATTCTCTTTAACTAGCATCAAAATTCTTTTCAAGGCTTCATTTCCACCCCCAACTACAATAACTAATCTACCTTGTAGATTTAGATTTACTATCACCGATCCAAGGGAGAAAAGTTTCTATTTATAGATTCAAATTTAACCCGTAATTATCTAGCTACATTTTTAATCAAATCAAAGAATATGTGATTATTGACTCAATCCATGGATAGTCTGGATAAAGAAATTCTAAACGAAATTCAATGGACTTTCCCATTAACTCCAAAACCATTTGATGATATTGCAAAAAAATTTGATACTACCCCCGAAATTATTAAAGAACGTTTAATCAATCTTAAAAAAATCGGTGTATTGCGACAACTAAGTGCGATATTTGATACAAGACGTCTTGGTTACAAAAGTTCTCTAATTGCAATGGAGATTGAATCTGATAAACTAGAACATGTTGCAAATCAAATCAATCGGCATCCTGGTGTGAGTCATAATTATCAGAGAGATCATCAGTTTAATCTCTGGTTTACTTTGGCAGTCCCACCTGGCTCTGATTTAAAGACAGAGGTAGACAAATTTTCTATTTTAAAAGGAATTAAAAAAGTTAGAATGTTGCCCACCATAAAATTATTTAAAATCGGTGTAAAATTAGATATGGTCGATGAAAAAAAACACGATGTAATTCCATCTGAAGAAAAAAAAGAAATCAATAATATTAAATTTGTTCCAACTGAAACTGATAAAGAATTTATTCGTGAGCTTCAAAAAGATATGGATATAATTGATAGACCATTTTTAGATGCTTCAAAAAAATTAGGTCTTACTGAACATGAATTATTTGAGAAATTAAAATACTATGAAAATATTGGAGTGATGCGAAGATTTGCTGCAATTTTGAGGCATAGGGAGGTAGGTTTTACTGCAAATGGAATGATTGTTTGGAATGTCCCTGATGAAAAAATTGAAGAGGTAGGTTTGAAATTAGGTGCTTTTCCTCAAGTAAGTCATTGCTATCAAAGACCCACATATCCTGATTGGCCATACAGTGTATTTTCAATGATTCATTGTAAATCTGAAGAAGAGGCAGGAGAAATGACAAAAACAATTCAAAGCCAAATCAATATTCCTGATTATAAAATATTGTTCAGTACACGCGAATTCAAAAAGACTAGAGTTGAATATTTTGTTGAGAGTAATTTTTCTTTAGAAGATCTAATTTCTACATCCTAAAATTCATTTTCATCGTGCCCTACAACATGAATTATACAAAAGTACTGATCATTCATATTGCAATAATATGTTGATTCTTCACTACACATTTTACATGTAGGTTTTTCATCATCACTTGATAATTTTGTATGATATACTTTACTTCTGCTTGTAATGTTTGAATTTTTATAAATTCTTGTCATGTTACAAAAATAATCATAGTCTGATGGGTTGAGTTTTTCTTTAATTTTTATTTTTTTAATTATTATATTCCACTTTTTATAATTTCCAATTTTGGCAAGTTTCATTTTTTCAATAATATCTAGTGTCTTTATTCTATCAAATGATTTATTCATTTAAAATTAATTTACTTCACTTGTTTTTAATTCGTATGAAGGCCATGTATTGTACAAATCATCTATTTCTTTCATGTCAGATGAATTTAGATATTTCCCATCTGAAATTGAGGCAAAACTTTCAATCTCTTCTACACTTACGACAGTTGGTAATACTGAAGCAATTGATTTTTTTGACAAGATAAATTTAATTGCAAATTCTATGATACTCAAACCATTTCGTTCAGCAATTGGTCTTAATTGTTCTACTTTTCCTAATGCTTCTTGTCTCCATTCCTGTTTTCTATCTTTTCTATGATCATTGCTTGGAATTACTGTTTCTGCTTTCACTTTACCTGTTAAAATTCCAGATGCATCAGGAACTCTGACTAGAATTCCCACATTTTGTTTTTCCGCCTTTACAATTAACTCATTTCCAGGTGTCTGCTCTAAAATATTATAAACTGTCTGAATTGCTGCAACATTTTTTTTATCCATTGCCTCTGAACCTTCCTGTGTCCATCCAATGGCTGGACCTAATGCAACCTGTGTTGTTTTTATTTTTCCTTCCTGAATTAATTTATCATATAGCTCAAAAGTGACATTATTTCTAATGTGATTTAATTTAGGATTGTGCATTCCATAGACATCCAGATAATCTGTTTGTAATCTTTCTAGTGAAGCATTTAGTGCTTTTCTGGTAAATTCAGGTTCAAAACTTTGAGGTAATTCCGTATGACCTATTTGTTCTACATTTGAAAAATCATATCCGTATTTTGTTGAAATAACTACTTCTTTTCTCATTCCTTTGAATACCTCGCCAATCATTTTCTCGCTTATGCCTTTACCGTACATGTCAGCTGTTTCAAAGAAATTAATTCCAACATCATATGCTTTTTTAAGCATACGCTTTGCTTCATCTTCTTCAATTTTTTTACCCCACCAATCAAGTCCAATAGTCCATGCTCCAAATCCTATTTCTGAAACTTTGATTTCACTTTTTCCTAATGTCTTATATTTCATTTTACAATCTCTGTGAATTGATCTAATTTTAATTTTATTTCTGTGTCATTCAAAACTGCTTTTCCATTTGGAATTTCTTCATTTATGTTTATCCAAGATTTGCATCCTTGATATTCCGATTTTAGGGGTGTATCAAATTCCGGAATTTTATATACTTGTAAAAATACTGCTTTCATTGGGTTTTCTGGTTTCCAATTTCTTCTTTCATTAATGTATGAATCACTCCAAATGTGAAATGAAGATAATGCATTAATTGTTTCATTTGATGAAATATCTATATCTGCCAAGACTTTGGCATATGATGTAATTTTATTAAATCCTATTTTTGGAGGCGTTGCTTTTGCCTGTTCCAGATATTTGTGATATTGTGGTTTTATGTGATTGTATTCTTGGTGTTCTTGTGTAGGGAACAAAATAAATTTTTTTGCTTCCATTTTGAATCCAGAAGACACATCTAAAATTCCTCCTTTTCTTAAAATAACTGTTTGATCACCTTTTTCTAAGGCATTTACTATCGTTGCCCATTCTTTTAGTGATTCCACTAGCCTAAACTTCCTATTAGACTCAGGATATCTTTTTTTACACAGACTAGCATGGGGGTATCAACTTTAACAAAAGTAGATCCTTTGGTTTCTCTCAAAGCCATAATTAGATCTTGGAAATTTCTTAAATCGTCAGTTTCAAAAGCCAACATGAAATCCTGGTCATCAATTCCAAAAGAGTATGTGGTATTGAGAACAATCTCTGGATATTTTTGACTAATTTCAATATGCTCATCCATTATTTTCTGTCTTTCTTCCTTAGATAACAAATACCACTCTCTTGTTTTAGTGAACGGATACACAATCACATACTTTTTTGATTCCTCTCCTGAAACAAATGCGAGTGTTTTACCTTTTTTTACATAAATTGAAGGTCTTGTACATGAAACATAACTATGTGTTGGAATTATGTATTTTCCAATTACTGTTAAATATAATTTTGAAATTACATTTTGTATTTCTTCAATTGATTTTGCTGCAAACCAAAATAAGAAATCTGCATCTGAACGTAGTCCTAATGTTGAATATGCCCTAAATTTTATACCTGAATTTTTTATTATATTTTGTACTTCCTTTGCTGATTCTTCTTTTGCAAGATCTGCCATCCATCTCCACTTTGGATCTATTTGAAAAAATGAGAAATTGAAAAAATATTTCTCATCATCATTTTCGTCCATAACCACTATTTTTTTAAACCATATTTAAACGGAAACTGTACTTTTTAATCCTGTATCTGTATGATTTTTTCTTTAGATGTTATTCCTGATTTAATTTAAACTTGTGTTGTTGATATTCCAAAATGTCTTGCTATTTTTTTATAATTTCTTTATTTGCTTCACCTTTGATTGGTTTTAATTTAATCCCTATTCTAATCTGATTTTCCTTTATATCTAGAAATTCCCTGTTAAATTCAACAATTACATTGTATATCATGTATGATTAAAGAAATTATTATCCTTAAATTTATTAATTTTAAAAATTAATTTATCCTAATTTTTGAAAATTAAACAATGTGTCTGAAAAATATCTATAACTATGATTTTTGTTCTAAAACCCATTCATATCCCTCACTTTCTAATTTATCTGCAAGGGATGCATCACCTGTTTTTAAAACTTGACCTCTAGCAAAGACATGTACGTAATCTAATTTATCTAAAAATTTTAAAATTCTTGCATAGTGAGTAATTATAATTACGGTTGCATCTTTTCCTGAAACTTGACTTATTGCTTTAGCTACTGATTGGACAGCGTCTATGTCTAATCCAGAATCTGGTTCATCTAAAATTGAAATCATTGGTTTTAACACTGCCATCTGTAATACTTCGGCACGTTTTTTCTCTCCTCCAGAAAATCCTTCATTGAGATATCTTGAAAGAAATTCTTCTTTCAATCCAACTTTATTCAAATTTTCTTTAAGATATTTTTGAAATTCTCTTACCGTGATGAATACTTCTCTATCTTCTCCTTGTAGTGCTTTACTAAGTGAATTGTAAGCTGTTCTAAGAAAATGTGAAAATCCTACACCTGATACTTCTGTTGGATATTGAAATCCTAAAAATAATCCTTTTTTTGCACGTTGATCTGCTGATAATTTTAAAATACTTTCACCGTCTAGCAAAATATCTCCCTTTGTAACTTCATATTTTGGATGTGCCAGTAGTGTGTATGCTAGGGTGCTCTTTCCAGAACCGTTTGGTCCCATTATGGCATGTACTTCTCCTGGACCTGTTTTCAAATTAACTCCTTTGAGAATTTCTTTACCTTCACGTGTTACATGAAGATCAATAATCTCTAAAACTACCATGGAGCGATTTATTTTATTGTATATATAATGCCGACGAAATTTAGCTAATCCTAATGTACTTTTTGATATGTAAAATAAAATGAAAAAGGGGGTGTGATTAAAATTTGGCCAAAGAAGGTCGTAGGGTAATTTTGAGTTTGTAACATGTTAGAATTTCTTTACATCTATTTCTGATAGTAACTTCTGTGACACCTGCAATACTTGAGACATCTCTTTGAAGGACATTCTGTCCTAGCAAAACTGAGGCAACGTATAGGTATGCCGCAGCAATTCCATTTGGAGCTTTTCCATCTGCAATGTTACTGTCTTTTGTTTTTTCTGCAATTTCTAATGCTAGTCTTTCAACTCTAATTTCAGTTTGTGTCATGTTAGCTATTTTTGAGATGTATTTGTTCATAGTAACTATCGGGGCACTTAATTGACCCATCTCCATTACCATGTTTCTAAAATATTTTGCTGCAAGTTTTGTTTTTGACTTGACATCTTTTGGTGCACATATTCCTCTGCAAATTTCTTCTAGTGATCTTACTACATCACATTGTTTGCATGCCATGTAAATTGTAGCAACTGTGATACTTGCTACGGATTTTCCCTTTACATCAATATGTCCATCCAAATTTCTGTATATCATAGAGGCAGTTTCCAAGACGTTTTTTGAAAGATTTAGACTGTCACATGTTTCACCCATTTTAGATAAAACATTTGCTAATCGTCTTTCTCTTGGTGTGGATACCCTAACCCTCTGTTGCCATTTTCTTAGATTGTTCATTTGATTTGCAACTTGATGATTAATCGTTTTTCCACTAAAGTCTCTTGTACTTGTTGATATCTCAGTTGTTATTCCCAAATCATGTTGAGAATATGTTGTCTGTCCTGACGCTCTTGCTAGATTTTTACCATCCTCTGTTGTACCTTTTGTCTCTGGACCATAATCTACAATCTGATCTGCGACTACTATGCCGCAACCAGAGCAGATTATTTCACCACTCTGAACATCATCAACTAATAATGAAGATTGACATTCAGAACAGCTTTGAGGTTCTAGTATGTTCATTTTTTTCTTCTCCTGAATTTTTGTGTATTTGCAGTGGAATAATCTAAGGCAAAAACACTTTTGCCAATGAATTTTTCTATATTATTTGTTAATGGAATTGCTGACGCAAACGGTCTTTTTATTGGACCAATTAGTTCCATTACTTTTGCTACCTTAGTACCTGTCTCGTCACAGAGTAATTGTCCTTCAGCTAACTTACTAGTTAGTTGAATAATCACTCTGCCACTCGCGGCTAAGTGCAATATTTCACCTACCTCCTGCAATTAGAAATACTAGCGATCATATTCTTATCATGTACTTCTGTCAGCTTTAGTTTAGCTAAGAGCTAGAATTGATTTTATTTTGTTTGCTTGGCCCTTTTTAAAATCAATTTTTGAGAAATTTTGTTAAGAATAATTGTCTTAGTGGATCCTTTTGGCAACACTATGTAGCCTGACCTTACATAGGGTCTTTTTGGAAATCTTACTTTGTCGTCTGTCTCTGTAATTTGAAATCCTGCTGCCTGTGCAGCTTCGGTTAATTCCTTTAATGAAGGATCAAAAACACATTTTTCTTTTTCTAATCTGCGCCCTTTGGCTCTTGGTAATGTCTTGTTAAAATAATCCAACCAGATTACGACATGCTCGTAATCTTTCATTTAATCACTTTATTAAAACGGCGTTAACTATTCCTATTTGTCCTGGTTTAGATACTACTCTGCATTTACCTGCTTCTGTATCTAATATTGCACCTTTTGTAATGATGCCTCTTCTTTGATAATCATTATTTGTAGAATTTTCTAAAACTTTGATAATTTTTATTTTCTTTACTTTGGAATCCCCTGTTGATAAATTAACAAAATCAATTGTTTTCAAAGCTGTTTTTGTATTATTCCCTCTAACTCTTCGTGTTATTGTAACTTGAGCTCCTGTCACTGATTCATTTGGATATCTATCAATTTCATATTTTCTTCTAATTCTTGCAGGATGTCTTCGACCACCAGTTATTTTACTAGTTGCAAGATTTTCTACTGATTTTCGCACGAATCATGTTTTTATCACTCTAATTTATACAAAACGCAAAAAGTTAGGCTTGAGAGTAAAACACTCAATAAAGTTTAGTGTCTAATTCTGGTGCAGAATTTGATTCTGATAACTTTGCTGTTTTTCTTACTTTAGAAAATAACCTTTGTTTTAGATTTTCTACATCACCCTGTATGCCAAAATATTTTTGGAATTTTTCAGTTGTATTGTAAATTTTTAATCTACCTACATTTTGATGAGTGATAAAATCAAGCTGTCGTAATTCTTTGAGGTGATCGTACACTCCAGAACCTCTTGTTTCTACAAGTTGTTTTGATGAAATTGGTTGCATGTATGCAATATATGATAATGTTTTGAGTGTTGCATTTGGAAGAATGGGTTTTGATGCATATCTTTTGATTGATGAACTGTATTCTGGTTTTAATTGAAATACATATGATCCATCTGGAAGTATTACAACTTCAAGTGCTTTGAATGCGGTCTTTGTTTTTTTCATAATTTCATTTAGTATCTCCAGCGTCTTTGTTCGAGATTCTGTGCCTGAGGCTCTGATTAATTCTTCAATTTTTAGAGGTCTTCCTGAAGAGTAAAGCACAGCTTCAATTTTTGCAGTTGCCTCATCATTTATTTCGATTTTTGTCAATTATTCATTTCTCCATGTAATATGCCCTTAAGAAATTTTTTCTTCATTTTTATCAAACAGTTAATTTTTCTTTTATCAAAATTATTTTTATATCTTCATCTATTTGCTCTAAATCCACTTTCTCATCTCTTGCCAAAAATAATATTGCAAAAAAGCATCTAATGGAATCTATCTGATCTAGGTCTTTTACTATATCTTGAAGCATACCATGTCCTAATTCTGATATTTTTTTAATAATCAACTCTTCATATTTACCAATAATATTTTCAAGTGAAATAAAGAATTCTTGAAAATTTGGGGCTTCAAATGGTTCTATTTCTAATCTATTTCTTCTAGATTGTGGGTTGGCTATAGTTCCAATTAAATTTTGTAATAGTCCCAATAAATCATCTAGTGAAACAGGATACGTTGATTCGTGTCTATATGGCATATCAATTAATTCAATATCTACATCGGTTCTTTGTCTGATGGGCTTTTTTTCAAGTGCTGCACGTTGTAACGCAAAAATACTTTCTACCTTCATTCTGTAAATTAATGCAGAAGATAATGCAGCCATTCCTGCAACTCTGAGATCTTTTCTTTCGCTTTTTTCAAGAATTCTTATTAGTAAATTGAGAATTTGAATAAGATCAATATCCCAAACATCTTTTTTGGCAATTGTTGTGGGATTAAATAGAATATTTACCGGTGCTTGCGAAATACTATCTGGAGATTGCTCTTCACTCACAGACTAACTTTTTTTATAATTCAATAATATCTAAGGGCTCTATTTTTCTCTCTTATTCTGTCAACTCTTATATTGTTAAGATTCAATTTCCACTTTATGAAATCTAGTAGGATCATAGGTCCTAACGAGCCATTACAATTTGTAGAAATGGATACTCCTATACCAATTGGCACACAAGTACTCGTTAAAGTCAAATCTGTAGGCGTATGCCATAGTGATTTACATTTGTGGGAAGGTGGATATGATTTGGGTGATGGTAAATTCATGAAAGTTACGGATAGAGGTGTAAAGTATCCTGTTACACCTGGACATGAAATAGTTGGCACTGTTGAAGAATTTGGGGATAATGTTAAGGGATATGCAAAAGGCGATCAAGTCTTAGTTTATCCATGGGTCGGATGCGGTCAATGCCCTGCATGTAAAGTTGAAAATGAAAATTTATGTGACGCTCCAAAATCACTAGGTGTTTTTCAAGACGGTGGCTATTCTGATTATTCTCTTATTCCCCATTTCAAATATTTAGCAAAATTAGACGGTGTCGATCCTGAATCTGCTACTTCATTAGCATGTTCTGGTCTTACAGCTTATACTGCAATAAAAAAATCAAATCAAAATTTTCCAGAATTTCTTGTAATAATTGGGGCTGGTGGATTGGGTTTGATGGGTGTGCAAATTGCAAAATATGTTACTAAATCAAAAATAATCTGTGTTGATATTGATGAACAAAAATTGAATATCGCAAAAGAAATGGGTGCAGATTTTATTATAAATTCTAAAGATCCTGATACTGCTGAAAAAATAATCTCAATTTGTAATGGTAAAGGCGCTGACAGTGTAGTTGATTTTGTAAATGCGCCACTAACTGCAAAAATGGGATTGACTGTTTTAAGAAAAAGAGGAAATCTTGTTTTAGTTGGTTTGTTTGGCGGCTCACTTGAACTATCTCTTGTCACAATTCCACTCAAATCTATTACAATTCAAGGTGCATACACTGGAAATTATAGTGACATGGTAGAATTGTTGAATCTTGCAAGAAAAGGGATCATCAATCCAATGATTTCAAAAAGATATTCTCTTGGCGATGCAAATTCTGCATTAAATGATCTTAAGGCACGAAAAATAATCGGTCGCGCTGTAATTAATCCTTAGATAAAATTTACATTTAATTTATTTTTCTAAAACCCAACCTGTTTCTATTTGATTACTATCTGATTCCTCACCAACACCAGTGGCAAATCTCCATATTACTGGAGCATCTGTATTCATTTTATTTTTAATTTGTAAAAGTGTTTCCATTTCTGAATTTAAATTCTGATCAGCTGAACCATGTTCTTTACAAAATTTACATTTTGAATCAAGTGTAATTGGATTTAATTCTATTAGTGGATACGTCATACATGCAAGAGGTCTGTCCTTGTATATTTTGCATGGAAATCCTCCATGCGGTGATCTAGTAAGAGTATCTGTATCAAGAAACGGACATGTGTTTCCATTTTTTTCTTTTCCCATTAATTGATATGCTAATATTTCTGTAGGGGCGTAATTCTTTTCTTTAGAAATTCCAATTCTTGGTAAAATTGTAATTTTTAACCCATTTATTTTTGCAAGTTCTTCAATTCTTTCTTTTTCTTCTGGTAATATCAAAACTCCAATCTTGCCAAATTTTTTACTAGGATAATATTCTCGTTCAACACAACACTGAGAACAGTCTTGTATGCATCTAAATTCCATATCATACTTTTTACTTGGATAAATAAATTCATTCCATTTCAAATTTATGAAAATTTGCATTAATTATCATTCATGATTTTTGAAAAATGGCTGTGATGATAGCTTTTCAAGAAAAATAGTTATCAAGTTTTGAATTTAATCAATTTATATGCTCATAATTGTATAATATGCCATGGGTAAGCGTCAAGTAAAAAATGAAAGTGAATTAAAAGAAATGCGTCTACCTGAAGAAGGCGAGCTTTTTGGTAGGGTGCTGAAAATGCTTGGCGGTGAAAATGTCATGATAAAATGTACTGATGGTCTTACTCGCAGAGGTAGAATTAGAGGAAAATTAAAGCGTAGAGTATGGATTCGTGATAACGATATTGTGATAATTGCTCCCTGGGATTTTAAAAAAGAGACAAACGGTGATATTGTTTGGAGATTTACCTTACCTCAAATGGAATGGCTAAAAAACAATAACCATATTCCAAAAGACTTCTAGGCTGATTTTTATCCCTACTTTAGTTCCAATTTACTTTATTTCTAATTGTAATTGTTCAATCTATGTTGATAACTTATCTTAATATACGGAATAATTTTCTACCACAACAATGGAACAAGGCACAGTAAAGTGGTTCAACCGCACAAAAGGCTTTGGTTTTATCGAAAGAGAATCTGGTGACGATCTATTCGTCCACAAATCAGATGTTGATGGATTCATCAATGAAGGCGATAAAGTCGAGTTTGTAGTCGGTGAAGGTCAAAAAGGACCAGCCGCTCAACAAGTTAAAAAAACAGCATAGACAATAGATCTTTTTATTAATTTAAGAGTTCATCATTGTTTTCTTAAATTTGTCTATTTTTTATTATTTTTATAAATTAAAAAAAACTGTGGTCCCAAGCGAAGGAATTGAACCTTCGACAACCCGGTTTCTGTATGCCTGATATGCTGCTATTTGGTCAGCCATCTAAAGCCAACAACTACAGCCGGAAGCTCTACCAGGCTGAGCTAGCTTGGGACAAAAAAAACGAAGTCTTCTAGTATTAAAAAACTATCGAAGATTGACTAATTTGCTTGATGATCGTGCCTACTTACTATACGCATAAATACATATTTTTACGATTGAACTTGATTGACTGTACAACAATTATCTCATTTTGGTTATGTTTGCTCTCCTTACCTGCATAATCATGAATCTATTAAATTAAAAGACCATTGGTTGGCGTCCGATAATATTGAAGCATTATATTTTGTTACTGGAACATTTTCAAATGAATCTAAATTATATTTTCCAAATTCTACAAACCATTACATTTTGGGAAAATTTAAAGATAGTCAGTATATCCAAGAGGATTTAACCAAACATAATCAAGAAAAAACATCATTTCTTTTCAACATTCATGATCAATTATTTGAGAGAATATTTGGAAAAACAAATTTTATCAGTGTTTATTATTTAGAAATTGATGAAACTAAAGATGATTACCAAGACATTACAAATATCTTTTTAAAAAGAGAGAAAATTGGCATTGCAGGTTTGGCTAGTTTGGAAACATTTTGTAATATTCCCTGTAAATTCACTTTTCCATATGCACATAATGTTGTAATTCTTGAAGTTGCAGGGGAAAAAAATCATCAGAGTGTAAATAATTATTGTGAACAAATAAAACGTGATATAAATCGAAAAGGTCATATGATCACTAATTTGATTAATCTTTCAATTCTTGAAACACTAAAGTAGAAGCGTTAAATATTCGATTAAAATCAATTTCTTCATGAGTAAGCCTGCTGATCTTGGTTCATTAAAAATCGGTTCATACATTCTACTACCTGTTTCAGATCAACCAGATGGTGAGGCTTGTAGAATTACAGAATATGATACCTCTAAACCTGGAAAACACGGTGCAGCAAAAGCTAGAATTGTTGGTGTTGGTGTATTTGATGGTAAATCAAGACCACATGTTGGACCCGTTAGCATGCAAGTTCATATTCCACTAATTGACAAAAGAATGGGTCAGATTATCTCGATTATTGGTGAAACTATTCAAATTATGGATTCAGAAACTTTTGAGACCATTGATGTTACTTTAGTTGATTCTGAAATAAATGGAACTGTTGAAAACAGCCAAAATGTTGAATACTGGAAAGTAATGGCCAGAACTAAAATAATGCGAATTAAAAGTTAGAGTAGATGCTGATGATGAGCGGAAAAGCCGTCTGATCTATGATGAGGATTATGAGTAATGAAGCATCTACATATTTTCTCTTTAGTTATTTCATAAATTATTTTTTCTATTAAAATGAAATTAGCAGCTCTTTTTTCAGGTGGAAAAGATAGTGTATACTCAATTTTCTTGGCAAAAAAGCAATCCCATGAAATAAAATGTCTCTTGACTGTTTATCCAAAATCTAATGAAAGTCATTTATTACATCATCCTAATTTGAAATGGACTAATTTACAATCACAGTCAATGCAAATTCCACAATTGACAATTGAAAGTGAATCTGATGATACTGATAATGAAATGAATTTGTTAGAAAAAATTTTAATGGAATCTATATCTAAATATCAAATCGAAGGCGTAGTTCACGGTGGAATTTTAAGTAAATTTCAAAAAGATAAATTTGAAAATTTATGTAATAAATTAAATCTAACATTAATTTCACCATTGTGGAATCGTATGCCCCTTGAATACATGAATGAATTATTAGATTCAAATTTTACATTTATTATTGCTAGTGTAACTTCAAATGGATTAGATGATTCATGGCTTGGAAAAATAATTACAAAAAACGACATTGTTGATCTTTCAACTTTATCTAAAAAATTTGGTTTTAATTTAAATTTTGAAGGAGGGGAGGCAGAAACATTTGTTGTAAATTGTCCTCTTTTTTCACATGCAATTAAAATAAACAAAGGAGAAAAAATTTGGGATGGATATCGAGGAAGGTTTGAAATAGTGGCAGCAGGGTTAAACAATAATGCTTGATGGCTTAAAAAATAATTTACGTGAAGCAATCAAGAAAATCGTAAAATCATCAGGTATTGATGAGGAACTCATTAAAGAATTATCAAAAGATGTGCAAAGAGCTTTATTACAATCTGATGTTAATGTACGACTAGTTCTTGAAATTACAAAGCAATTGGAAGCACGATCATTAACTGAAACTCCACCTCCTGGACTATCTAGAAAAGATCACATTGTAAAAATTTTATATGATGAATTGGCGAAATTATTAGGTAAAGAGGCAGATTTTGATTTTAAACCAAGTAAGCAAAACAAGATAATCCTACTTGGAATTCAGGGAAGTGGAAAAACAACTGTAACTGCCAAACTTGCTAAGTTTCTAACTAAACAAGGTTACAAAGTTGCTGTAATTGGGGCTGATACATACCGACCAGGAGCCCTAGTTCAATTACGAACTATGTGTGAAAAATCAAATGTTGAAGTTTACGGTGATCCAAATAATAAAGATTCCCCAGAGATTGTAAAAAATGGTTTAAAACATTTTAAAGAATTACCATTAGATGTAATTCTAATTGATACAGCTGGAAGACACAAGGAAGAAAAAGATCTATTGGCAGAAATGCAACAAATTAACAAAGCAGCTGAACCTGATCTCGCAATTCTTGTAATTGACGGAACTATTGGGCAGCAATGCTATAATCAAGCTGAGGCATTTCATAAAACAATTCCTGTCGGTGGAATTATTATTACTAAATTAGATAGTTCTGCAAAAGGTGGTGGTGCAATTGCAGCTTCTGCAGCAACCGGTGCTCAAATTCTATACATTGGAACTGGAGAACGCATTGATGATTTAGAAAAATTTTCACCAACTAGATTTGTTGGTAGATTACTTGGCATGGGAGACATTCAAGCAGTTTTAGATTTAGCAAAAAGACTGGAAAATGAAGGAGATGATATTCGATTAAAACGAATTTCAAATGGAAAAATGAATATGGATGATTTTTTCTATCAATTAGAAGAAGTCACCAAAGTAGGCTCACTAAAAGGATTTCTTGATAATATGCCAGGTCTTTCAGGTATGGTAAAAGATGATCAATTAGATCAAATGGAAGGTAGAGTCTCTAAATGGCGATTTATTATTCAAAGTATGACAAAGAAAGAAAAGGCAGATCCTGACATGTTGAATTCTTCTAGAATTAAACGAATTTCACGTGGTTCTGGTTGGCCGGAACATGAAGTAAAAGAACTGATCAAAAATTATAACAATTCAAAAAATATGATGAAGGCATCAAAAGGAAGACAGATGCAAGGTACTCTTCGCCGTATGGGATTTGGTTAGAATTTTACCCACCATTAAAATTTAGAAATCACAATGACTATTCAAGAAATTACTCCTATTGCAAATAAAATTCTAAAAGACTATCCTTTATGTGATAGCTGTTTAGGCAGACTCTTTTCTAAAAAACTTAATCTTGCATCTAATAAATTACTTGGAAAAAAATTAAAGAAACTTACTGATCCATCTCTAAAAAAATGTTTTATTTGTAAAAATCTTTTGGATAATCTCGTATTTTATTTAAAATTAATGTTAGAATCTTCAAGTAAATATGATTTTTCAACAATGGTTGTTGGGGCTTTGATTAAACCGTCTATAGTAGACCGTGATGACTATATCAGATCAAAATACAAATTGATGGGAATTGATAGTGTTAAAACTGATATTACAAAAGAACTTGGAAAACAATTCATTAAAAAAACAAACAAAATAATTAATTTTTTAAATCCAGATCTAAGTTTTACAATTAATTTCAAAGATGAATCATGCCAATTACGTTCACGACCAATCATGTTGCATGGAAGATATAATAAATTAGATAGAGGATTATCCCAAAAACAAAAACAATGTGCTAATTGTATGGGTAAAGGGTGTAGGGAGTGTAATTTTCACGGTATTGCCGAATTTGATAGTGTTGAAGGGAAAATTTCAGAATTTCTTTTTAATAAATTTGGAGGAACCACTGCAAAATTTACTTGGGTTGGGGGTGAAGATAAATCCAGTCTGGTTTTAGGTTCCGGACGTCCATTTTTTATAAAAATCCAAAATCCCTTAAGGCGAAATCTTTCTTTACCTCGAAAAATAATGTCTGATTCTGTAATTATCAATAACTGTAAAATGATCTCTGAGCATCCAAAAATCCCCATTAAATTCAACTCTACAGTTGAATTGAACATTTCTACTGAAAATGAGATTTTATCTACATCTCTTAAGAAATTAAAGAATATTCAAAGTAACCCTGTTGTAGTTTATGAAAAAACAGGAAAACGATCTGAAAAAACTGTATCTATTTTAAAATACAAGAAAACCGGAAAAAATCATTTTACTTTATTTATTAAAGCAGAAGGAG
>Ga0208942_1000031_pt1 | contig 71109 bp, 68 predicted proteins | sample GreLakmeSU08MSRF_FD_187704 | JGI IMG/M metagenome (GOLD analysis project Ga0208942, IMG submission 187704) | Freshwater lentic microbial communities from great Laurentian Lakes, MI, USA - Great Lakes metaG SU08MSRF (SPAdes) | ecosystem: Environmental > Aquatic > Freshwater > Lake | place: Great... | reverse complement strand
TCTAATAATTTCTAATGATTAGCTCATTTGTCTTTGAACCCGGATTTTTTGAATTAATAGACCTTTTGCATACTAAAGTTTCTATGGTATAATTATATTCATTCGCAGAAAAGATATTGCGAATTATTTCTACATCTGAATTACTCATAGCCATTTTTATGTTTTTTTCCTTTAATGTATGTATTATAGCAAATAGCTCGTTATGATTAGCAATATCAAAGCCGCCCTTTGTATATCCTACAAATGATGTATTTTTTTCTGGAACATATGGCGGGTCTAGATATAGAAAATCCCCATCTTCAATATTTATCATAGATTCTCTAAAATCGCTACATTTAAATATAACGTCTTTGATTAGGTCGTGTATAATATCCAAGTGATTTTTGTTAATAATTTCAGGATTTTTATAATTTCCATATGGAACGTTGAATCCATTTGGGCCAACCCTAAATATGCCTCTGAAACAAGTTTTATTTAAGAATATAAGCATAGCAGAACCAATTACATCATTTTTCTCAGCAGCGCTTAAACTATTATATTTATTTCTAATCCAATAATAATAGTTCTCTTTTGCCTCTTTGGCCTCATCTATATTAGCAGCTTTTCTATTTATATTTATGCTTTCGCCGCATTCGCCGCTTTCGCCGAAGTCATCAACGAGATGCTTAAGAGCAGCATATAATTCATTATGTTTTGATTGAATATTTTTATAAATATTAATGAGTGGTTCATTTAAATCGTACGCATATATATTACCTCTTATTTTTATGATGTCTTTTTTGGCATATGATAATAAAGCTAATAATACGCTGCCTCCTCCTAAAAATATTTCCCTATAATTATTTATATCTACAGGAAAATTGGCAATAACTTTGTCAATTATTTGCGTTTTACCTCCCACCCATTTTATAATAGGTTTCACGACTACCAATTTATCACCTATAATATCGCTAACGGTACCTACAGTACCTACAGTACCTACAGCATCATTAGAATCGCTCATAATAATTATAAAATATAACTATATATATATTATCAATTTTTATATAAAGGGAAAAATAAATAAAAAATTGACAATTGACAATTATAATAATATAATATACAATATAGACAATAGACGATGATGAGCTCTGCGAACTTTCAAGATTGGGAACCTGTTGTATTGAAGAAGACCACTGTACATAAACAAATCAATACTCAAAATCAGCCAGGATTTAAGGAGTATATCAAGCTAGTTGAAGATGATATCCCTAAGTTGAATAAGATTACTCGCGAATATGCACAGGCTATCGTAGATGGACGCAAAGCACTCAATATCACTCAAAAAGAGTTGGCGCAAAAAATGTGTGTAAAAGATAACATCATTAAAGAATATGAAAATTGTAGCGTAGTCAATTTCAACCTACAATTCTACAAAAGGATTCTCAAAGCTCTCAATATCAACCCAAAAACCGTTTGTTAATAGTAATAATGATATTAAAAGTTAAAAATAATTATATAATATACATTAGATTATCTGAGATTACATTAGGGTTTGCTTTATCTCTGGCAAGTTGAAAGTAGAAATCCATTTTCCTTCTACCTCACACATACACTCTTTCCAAGCATTATTTTCAGAAGTACGGTCGGGTCTTTCTAATTGATAATGTGATTTAGTAAAATGATACAATTTTTTATATATTTTTTCATTATATATTATTCCATTCTTAGATGAATCATAAACACCAACCCAAGCTTTATTGATACCAATAGTATGAGAAATGCGTTGTCCATCCATAAAACATTTTGCCATATCACGGCATCCGCGGGGCTCTACAATCTTATCAGGATTTATTCTTATAAACAATTCTTCATCTTCATCTTCTTCTCCGTCTTCTTCATCCTCTTTACGGGGTTCTTCCCACATTTCACCATCCATCAAATCAAAGAACATAAGAACTTCTTCGGGCGAAACCTGAAAGAACTCTCTTTTAGGATTAACTCTAATAGTATATTGTTCAAGAAGCTTATGAAGTGTTTTTTCTTTTTGATAAGGATTACTGACCTTTTTAGCAAACTCTATTTTGTAAGGCGCAGGAGGTCTCCAAGTATCCGCGACATTAGCTTCTTTCAATCTAACATCGGGAGTTCTCATAGTCATACCAATCTTTAGACTTTTCAATTCGGGATTTGAGAAACAGTAGATAAATCCGTATTCCATTTTAGAGCTTTTCTCAAGATTAAAATCTATCTCTTGCGTTTTACTCAGTCTTTAGGGTTATAGGAGGTATAAAAAATAAACGCAAATCATTTTTACTCTAATATTATAAATTATAGACCATTTTTATTCTATCTGATTTTATCTGTATTTCGCCCAAATGTTTCCTAATAAGTTCTTGCCTAATACTATTACCTCGCCATTCTCTATTTTGGCTCTCCCTTCCCAAGGCCTCGTTTTTTCTAATTTTTCGTCGCTACATCTCATAGCCGGATGTATCAAAATCTTATTTCCGCTTTTTAGCAAATCTTCTCTTACTTCTTCATAATTTGCCGATTTCCAATTACATATGCTATGTTGAACATCTATACTAATTGAATGCCATTTTTCTAATTCATCACAGCTTAATAGTAGCCCCTTCTTACCTCCCATTTTCTTCGCATAGGCGCTCGTTTTATATCGCAAAGGCTTCATAAATGTCTTACCATAATCTATAAGCTCAGCCTTTCTATTTTTATCATCGCATAATTCTCCAAGTCTAGTATATTTTTCTCCTTGAAAACAATGCTCGCCACTTTCATACACTCTTTCATTATTATCCGCCATAATTACTACATCTTTTTCCCAAAAATTACTCAGAGTTCTATATTCTTTCTTGGCTGAAAAGAAAGTTATAACATAATTATTAAGAAGAGTTTTGCTCATAGCTTTTATCGGCTGTAATAAAATAATGTAGTTGTATTGAGTCAATTTTTGGCTTTATGCCTTGTGTTCGCTCAGCCTAATCGGAATCGCTTGATGTTTCCGAGGATGAATCGCCTGAGCTGTCGGAGTTATCTACGGAACCCCCGCTGGTGTAAGGTTCAAACCCGGAACTCATAGGTTCGCTTGTATTTTTTAAAATATGCGGATCAACCAATGTCTTTTTAGAAATATTGTTAAGTTTGCTGTAATCATTATCGGTAATACCTATCATAGATAGAATATCTGTGTTTTCGTCCATAGATAAATAAATAAGCGTCATAGAAAACACGAATATAATGGCAAATACTACAAGATTGTTGGTTGTAAGTAAATCAGCTGATATATCATATTTTTTATTAGGATTTTCCGATTCCTCGTTATTTATATTTATATAATGATAAATACTAAATAATATTACAGAAATACAGGAAGCGTATAATATTAATATATACATTATCTATTTATTTTTTTTATAATTCTTATACGAAATATTACGCACCGCGAGCAATTTATTTTTCCTTAAAACATTTATTGATGTAATCAAGGATGCTCTTTGGCTCTTTGAACTTGGTGACAACTCCCTTTTTATCCTTTTCAATCGCCTTCAATTTAAGTTTAAACCCCTTTATATCCTCCTTGTTAATTTTTTTGTCAAGCTTAAGTATTTTCTCATTAATTTCTTCAATCTCATTGTTAAGATTGCCTAATTTATCTTCCAAGCTTGAAGTGCTAATATCAATATTACATATAATATCATTCATTACAGGATATGCAAACTGGCTTTTGTCATTGCTCCTGTCTATATAACTTATTAAGCCTGCGATGTTATTCATTATATCTAATATTTTATTATCGTTAATTATACCGTTATCATTACAGTATTTTGTTTTAAAATCCTCAAAGTTTTCAGGCATTCTTTCGTCATTTTCCAATAACAGATTGAGTATCTTGATAGAACTCATAGGGTCTTCGGTAATAGGCGTAGCAGACATAAGAATTAATCGGAGCGAGTTCTTTCCGGAAACGGAATAAGAACGCTGAATCATATCCTGAAGTACGGCAGGATTGGGTTTTTCTACGGCCGACAAAGAATTGCTATATATCTTGTGAATCTCGTCTATTATTATTAGCGTCTTCTTGAATGGGTCTTCCTTCCCATTAATTTTGACCATCTTATCATAAAACTTATTTTTCCCCTTAATCATATTAGTAAATTGCTTGTATGATATAGGTTGTATCCAGCTATCTCCTAACAATTCTAATCTTTTAGCTTTAAGCTTGGGAATATCCTTGATTTCGCCGCTCTTCAACTTCTCTTGTATTATTACATTGCATATATTGTCAAACATATTCTTCCATATATCTTCTTTCAGTGTATGTCGCGTAACCCATAATATAGTATAGCCCTCCTTATTAAATGTATTGGTAGCCGTAGCGATAGCCGTACAAGTTTTCCCAGAGCCTACGCTGTGATACAAGAAGATGCCCTTGTATGGCGATTGTGGCGTGAGATATTTTTGGACAAATAATTGCGTGTTAGAAAAGGATACAATCTTATTTTTCTCGGCCTTCTCGTCATCCTTCTTTAAGTCGGCTATACATTTATTTTGAATAATAGGAATATCCCAATAATATTTCTTATAATTTTTAAAGATATATTTATTTAAATCTATGATATTCAGCTTAGTTTCAGGGGGTTTCTCTTTCTGTCTGTATTCTTTCATATTCTCGTTGATATATTTGTATATTTGTATGTAATTCTCACTATTTATTTTGTTAGCCCGCGATATCTCTTCTAATTTATCTTGCAATTTGTTGCCGTGTTTCTTAAAGAACACTTGTTTATTCTTCCATATTTCGTTAATTGCATCACAATAATCTTTGCGCCTATTTATATGCTGGCATAAATCTGTTTTTGGAAATTTCTTATTAAAAGCTTTGATTAATATAGAGTCTTCAATATTAAATCGGATTTTTTTCTTAAAGACGCCTTCCCACGATTTATTATCATTTTCGTCTGAATTTGACTTTTTAAAATTCTGCAATTGTTTTACATATTCTATTTTAATAACGTGAAGAGCAGCAGTAATTAGTAAATTGTCTGGATTAAAGTCGCCTGTATTATATTCAAGGATGCCTTTGCAATTATTTTTACAATCAATAATATCAATATCATTTCTATAAGTCCCGCGAATATTATTAATTTTAATAATGCTCTTGTTATTTCCAAAACCTGTATTATTTTTAATGTGATTTAAAAATCTATTATTTTTCGTTGAAATAATATGGATATTTTCAGTGAGTGGCAAATCTACTGCGGAGGCTATCATAATATCCTCCAATTCCGCTACAAAGTTTAGGATACTTATATTCTCATTGCTATGTTTAATAAATAAATCGTGCACCGTCATATTATCATCGTATTTTATATTGTATCTGTAAATATTTAGAGACCATCCTACATTAGGCATAAAAGGTAGTCCTGATTGTCCACAGTATCGCGTGCCTCTTCCAATTACTTGTGTATTTTCTGCTTTCGTTATTAGAGGCTCCAAGATATGCATGTATTTTATATCAAATACATCAATGCCCTCCTTAAATCCCGAATCTAATATTAGAAAACGCATATTTTTACCATAAACATTTCCTTTTTCCCCTGTTTCGCGATTATTCATAACAGCCATCATATTTTTTTTTAGACCTACACTCAAAGGCTTCTTATTAACTACGGATTTTGTCAATAGGCCGAATGTATTGTAATTATCTTCGTCTTTATAATTGGTTTTTATAACACCGTTATTATAAACAGGTTTAAAATTGTTAGCTATCATAACAGATGCTACCATTTTTGCACCATTACTGCCATCAACATCACTGTATATAATGTGTTTATAATATTTGCCATCTGCTGCCATATCCTTCTCGTCAAGCTCTTTGATTTTGTTCAACATATAATTAATTTTAGGTGACATAAATGCTATATCTTTTAAAACATTTTCTTTATTAAACTTGTTGGAATCAAACTTATATTCAGGCTTAACGTGCGCCCATGTACTTGTATTACGAATACATAAGGCTTTCTTGGGTATATTGTTATTCATAATTCTATAATAAATAAATATAATAAATAAATATTCGTAAATAAGGTATAAACATATAACTATATTATAATATATACTTTAGCAAGTTTCGCATTTTCATAAGTAATAGAATAATGAGGACTGAATTAACCATGAAGCCTTTGAGGGATATTATAGATAATTATCAAATACCGGAGTTGCAGAGGTTAGTTGATAACGGACATATTATAAATATGGTAGAAGACCAAAAGAGCGAATATGATAAATATAAGTCTTTTTCTATGCTACAGAGTTTCACGATTGCCTATATTGTTGAAGAGAAGAAGGGGTATATTTTAGACGGACAGCATAGAGTTGAGGCTTACTCGCGATTAAAGAGTGAAGGATATGATATTGATAATATCCTCGTGCCGATTGTAAAATATAATGTCGGGAGCATAGAGGAGGTTAATGAATATTTCAAGAAAATCAATAAACATTCTCCAATAAAACCCATATTAAACCTGGTAGCCGTAGAAAAAATAATTTTACAATGTTTAGTAGATAGATTTACAACTAACTATTTTAAAGGGGATTATTCTGATAGTATTGTAGGGAATGTTGAAAAAAACTATCAGTGCCCTCATATATCTCTGAATGATTTAGGGAAGCATATAAAGGCGAGGAATATCGTAGAAAAACTCGGAAATAGCAATAAAACCGAGAAAGATTTGTTTAATTATATATTAGGTGTTAATGATTATCTTGAAAGCATCTCGGCGCATCAGTTAGACCCGACATACACTAAAAGATTTGAGAAATGTAAAAATAAAAAGGAGAAGGAGCGATGTAATAACGCGTGTTATTTGGGAGTTTTCAAAAATTACGAGTGGCTTGATTTGGCTCTACACGCTTTAATCAATTCGCTTGATATTGACAATATAGGGATGCGATTTTTTCAAGATGTCTTGGTTAAAAATGATAGAAAGACGATTCCTTATGAACTCAAAAAAAGGGTATGGCATAAATATAATAATAATGATATGAACGGGAAATGCTATGTGTGTGATAAGAAACTTGAAATTAAAGATATGGAATGTGGACATATAATAGCTCATGCCTTAGGTGGAGAGATGACATTGAATAATTTACAACCGACTTGTAAAACTTGCAATCGCGATATGGGAGTTATGAATCTCAACGAATATAAACGGCTTTTCAAATAGATACTTATAATACTTAAGAATAAATAAAAATTGATTATTATTTTTAACACAATTATTATCATAATAAATGCTAGTAATTTTCAAAATCTCAAGTATTCTATTGTTGGCTATCTTCTATTCCTTCACGATCTCCAAAGTGTTCTCTTTCAGTAGCCGGCCGAATATTATGAGATGCCCCAGTTATCCTAATATGAATAGCATATACAATTATACATACAGCTTTCAAAATATAGACGCTGTAATGTGTAGTAATTATAAATATATCATTAATGATAAAAAAAAACGCAATATATATCTAAGGCTACGAGAGAATATGGTAAATAGAAATGTATATTTGTAATGTATATTTGTTGCATATTGTTATATATATCTTATATAAATAAGATTAGTATTAAATAGATATTATTTTTTATTTTTTAGAGCGTATATATCTTCATAATACTTGATTCAATAATATAACATTTACTATGAATGAACTTTTATGTATCAAGTAATTGTATCTATTAGCAGGTTGCTATGCGTCTCTCTCCTGATATTTAATAAATCCTCTAACCTTTTTAATCTCAATTCTTTATCATTATTCATTTTAATTAATTTTTTCGCTGCACCATATAATGCATAGTTTATTTGTCCTATGTCTATCGAAAGCATATCTGGAATATTTAATTCATCGCTATTATAACTATTTGTAAATACTGACTTTGGAAATATATCTTCTATTTCCTGTGCTATAAATCCTAATTGATTAGTATCCTGATTACCAGTCTTAAACTCTTTAATATAATTAAAGCTATTTAATTCCAGTTTATCTATATTTTCATAGCATTTGTCATATGATGCAATTTCTATGTTTTCTTTTATCCTTCTGTCTGATGTTTGTGTCCATGTTAATGAATTATTGAAATTATAAATAGCACCATTTGTTCCTAACATTTTAATATAGTCGCTATCAATTCCATTAATTGAAGATTTCACAAAAAAATCCCCATCATAGTTACCTATTTTAAAATCGCTATATGCATCATCTACATCCCCTTTTCTCAATTCTATGACAGAACTTCCTGGTCCAATATTATTAATATTTAAAGACGTGCTACCAGAAATATTATTATAAATATGTAGTCTACTTTGTGGATTTGTTGTACCTATTCCAACATTTAAAGTATTGGTATTGTATATATTATTTCCTGATGTACCCCATTGAGCAATTCCGCCAGTATAAGATATAACACCTGTATTTATAGCTATTGTAGTTCCATCAACTTTAACACTGCCTATAATAGTGTCTGATGCTGTTGGTAATGTATAAGGCGTATGAGTAGATAAAATACCATTTGCATCTATTGATAAATTATTGCCTACTTTAATACCTCCTATAACAGAAGATGATGCTGTTGGTAATGTATAAGGTGTATGAGTAGATAAAACACCTCCTGTTATCGATAAATTATTACCAACTCTAATGCCTCCAATAAAAGTAGAATATATGACAGCGCGATATCTAATAATAACTATACCTGAACCGCCAGCTACCCCATTATTATTCGTCGCCCAGTGTCCACCACCTCCACCTCCTCCGCCACTATTTGCAGTACCTGCAACTTGATAGACCAGATATGCCCCTCCATTGCCACCGTTGTCAACACCAGAACCACCCGTACCACCCGACCAAGTACCGCCTCCTCCTCCACCACCATAAGTAGAAACAGTTCCTATAATCGTGCTTGATAATCCAGAACCACCATTACCAGCACCAGAATCTGAAGCATCCAAACCATTTCCTACTGCACCTCCGCCACCACCTCCTTTATTTTGTGAATTGTTACTTCCGCCATTTCCACTTACACTATTTCCAGTACCTCCGCTATTACCTCCACCTATACCGCCAGCACCACCACCACCACCACCTCCGCTTGAATAATTGCCATCAATAACACTACCGGCAGTCGGTGTTGTTCCAGGTGTTTGATTATACGACCCTCCTCCTCCGCCTCCAGCAGCAAATAAACTAATAAATGACGCATTTGTAGATGTAATTGAAGACGTATAACCATCCCCTCCTCTATTATAGTCACCAATACCACCATTTCCACCATTACCAACAAATACAACATAATTCCCAGAAGGTAAAGTTACATTTGTTTTATATATAACATCTCCCCCCCCACCTCCACCTCCATAATTCCCTCCACCGCCCCCACCACCAACAATTAATATATCACAATTAATGCCTCCGTTAGGAACTGTAAATGTATAATTTATATCTGTTGTTGTAAAAATCATATACCTTTCATTTGTGCCTATTGGCTCATGTGTACTTGGACTATTATCAGAAAAGGTTGCAGTAAAGGCTATTGTTGCAGTTGGTGCTGTTGGTAATGTATACGGAGGAGGGGCAGATAAAATACCACTTGCGTCTATTGATAAATTACTACCAACTTTAACACCTCCTATAATAGACACTGATGATGTTGGTAATGTATAAGGAGTTGGAGCAGATAAAATACCACTTGCGTCTATTGATAAATTACTACCAACTTTGACCCCTCCTATAACATATTCTGATGATGTTGGTAATGTATAAGGAGTTGGAGCAGATAAAATACCATTTGCGTCTATTGATAAATTATTACCAACTTTAACACCTCCGATAACAGAAGATGATGATGTTGGTAATGTATAAGGAGTTGGAGCAGATAAAATACCACTCGCGTCTATTGATAAATTACTGCCAACTTTGACCCCGCCTATAACAGAAGATGATGCTGTTGGTAATGTATATGGAACATGTGTAGATAAAAAACCATTTGCGTCTATTGATAAATTAGTACCAACTTTGACCCCTCCAATAACAGAAGATGATGCTGTTGGTAATGTATATGGAACATGTGTAGATAAAAAACCATTTGCATCTATTGATAAATTATTACCAACTCTAACGCCACCTATAACAGTATCTGACGCTGTTGGTAATATATATAGAGTAGGTATGGGAGTAGATAAAATACCATTTGCGTCTATTGATAAATTATTACCAACTCTAACCCCTCCCATAACAGCACCTGATGCTATTGGTAATGTATAAGAAGGAGTAGATAAAAAACCATTTGCGTCTATTGATAAATTACTACCTACTCTAATACCTCCTATAACAGAAGATGATGCTATTGGTAATGTATATGTATTATTAATTTTAAAATCAGCATCTATTGAAATATTAGTACCTGCTGAAAGCTTGTGATCTAAATTACTATAACCAAAATTAGCATTATTAATTTTATATTTAGAATTTAATGGAATATTAATATTACCACTGACTTCTAATCTATTATCGAGAATACTGTTAATATCAACACCAATACCAACCTTTTGATTTTTAAAAATTAATGCTTTATAAGGATTTATTGTACCTTTATTTTCTTTATAATTAATATTACTATTTCCTAAAACAATAGGCATAATTACTTTAATAGTTGTGGCTTTATATAAAAAATTATAATAATAAAAAATAAGTAGTATTTTCATTTTTATATAAGTATTGTATGTACTTTATGTCGGTTATATATTAAAAGATTGAATTCATTCCTTCAAAATTGCAAGTATCTTGCTCAATATTTAATAAATCCTCTAACCTTTTTAACCTCATTTCTTCATTATTATTAATTTTCATTAATTTCTTAACAGCACCATATAGTGTATAGTTTATTTGCCCTATGTCTATCGAATGCATATCTGGAATATTTAATTCATCGCTATTATAACTATTTGTAAATACTGACTTTGGAAATATATCTTCTATTTCCTGTGCTATAAACCCTAATTGTTTAGTATCCTTGTTACCAGTCTTAAACTCTTTAATATAATTAAAGCGCTTTAACTCTAATTTATCTACATTTTCATAGCATTTGTCATAAGAAGCAATCTTTATGTTTTCTTTTATCCTTCTATCTGATGTTTGTGTCCATGTTAATGAATTATTGAAATTATAAATAGCACCATTTGTTCCTAACATTTTAATATAGTCGCTATCAATTCCATTAATTGAAGATTTCACAAAAAAATCCCCATCATAGTTACCTATTTTAAAATCTCTATTGGCGTCACTTGAAGTCCCTCTTATTAAGTCTATTGTAGAATCAGTTACTGATATGAGAGTACGATATCTAATTATAACTATACCTGAACCGCCGGCTGCTCCAATTCCTTGGTCGTTATAAAAATATCCACCACCTCCACCTCCTCCGCCACTATTTGCAGTACCTGCTACTGGATAGATGCCATCCTGCCCCCCGTACCCCGCAGGCAACCACCCCCCATTCCCACCTCCGTCAACACCAGAACCGCCAGTACCACCCGAAAAAGTACCACCTCCTCCTCCACCACCATAAGTAGAAACAGTTCCAATAATAGAGTTTGATAATCCAGAACCACCATTACCAGCACCAGAATCTGAAGCATTTAAACCATTCCCTACTGCACCTCCGCCACCACCTCCTTTATTTTGTGCATTGTTATTCCCACCATCTCCACTTACACTATTTCCAGTACCTCCGCTATTACCTTCATCTAAACCACCACCACCACCACCACCACCACCTCCACTTGAATAATTTCCATTAATAACACTACCTGTTGTTGGTGTTGTTCCTGATGTTTGATTATATCCTCCTCCTCCACCACCACCAGCAGCAAATAGACTAATAAATGATGCATTTGTAGATGTAATTGAAGACGTAGAACCATTTCCTCCTCTATTATATACAGCACCTTGACTGCCGCCATAGCCACCATTACCAACAAATACAACACAATTCCCCACAGGTAAAGTTACATTTGTTTTATATATAACATCACCACCACCACCGCCACCTCCATACATCCCGCCACCACCACCACCACCAACAATTAATATATCACAATTAATGCCTCCGTTAGGAACTGTAAATGTATAATTTATATCTGTTGTTGTAAAAATCATATACCTTTCATTTGTGCCTATTGGCTCATGTGTACTTGGACTATTATCAGAAAAAGTAATAACTGAATCGCCAACACCAAAATTATTTTGAATTATTAAACTACAAGTACTATTATTTTCTTCTAAAATATGTAGTTTACTTTGTGGATTAGATGTACCTATTCCAACATTTAAAGTATTGATGTTGTATATATTATTTCCCAATGTACCCCATTGAGCAATTCCGCCAGTATAAGATATAACACCTGCATTTATAGCTATTGTAGTTCCATCAACTTTAACACCTCCTAAAACAGAAGTAGATGCTGTCGGTAATGTATAAGGAGAAGGAGCAGATAAAACACCGTCGGTTATTGATAAATTATTGCCAACTTTAATACCTCCTAAAACAGAAGAAGATGCTGTTGGTAATGTATAAGGAGAAGGAGTAGATAAAATACCGCTCGCGTCTATTGATAAATTATTACCAACTTTAACACCTCCAATAACAGTGTCTGATGCTATTGGTAATATATACGGTGTAGAAGCAGATAAAATACCGTTTGCGTCTATTGATAAATTACTACCAACTCTAACCCCGCCTAAAACAGCACCTGATGCTGTTGGTAATGTATATGGATTAAGGGCATATAAAATACCACTTATTATTGATAAATTATTACCAACTCTAACACCTCCTATAACAGCGTATGATGCTGTCGGTAATGTATATGGTGTAGGGGTAGACAAAATACCACTTATGATTGATAAATTACTACCAACTCTAATACCTCCTATTGCAGAAGATGATGCTGTCGGTAATGTATATGGAGTGGGAGCAGATAAAACACCTCCTGTTATTGATAAATTAGCACCTACTCTAATACCTGCAATAACAGCGTCTGATGCTATTGGTAATGTATACGGAGGAGGGGCAGATAAAATACCTCCCGCTATTGATAAATTATTACCAACTCTAATGCCTCCTAAAACAAGAGATGATGATGTTGGTAATGTATACGGAGGAGGGGCAGATAAAACACCGTCAGCTATTGATAAATTACTACCAACTCTAATACCTCCTAAAACAGATACCGATGATGTTGGTAATGTATACGGAGTTGGTGCAGATAAAATATCACCGATGATTGATAAATTACTACCAACTCTAACACCTCCTATAACAGTCGATGATGCCGTTGGTAATGTATAAGGAGTTGGAGCAGATAAAATACCATTTGCGTCTATTGATAAATTATTACCAACTTTAACACCTCCGATAACAGAAGATGATGATGTTGGTAATGTATATGTATTATTAATTTTAAAATCAGCACCTATTGAAATATTAGTACCTGCTAAAAGTTTATGATCTAAATTACTGTAACCGAAATTAGCATTATTAATTTTATATTTAGAATTTGAAGGAATATTAATATCTCCATTAACTTCTAAGCTATTATTGAGAATACTGTTAATGTCAACACCAATACCAACTTTTTGATTTTTAAAAAGTAATGCATTATAATGATTTATAGAATCTTTAGTTTCCTTATAACTAATATTACTATTTCCTAAAACAATAGGCATAATTACTTTAATAGTTGTGGCTTTATATATAAAAATTATAATAAATATATAGGTTGTAGTTTATTTTTGCAATGTATTACAATAACTTCTTAGTAATTTTAGAACTTACAATTTAATTCATGTTTTCAATTTCTTGAAGATAGCTAGTGTCTTGTTCAATATTTAATAAATCCTCTAATCTTTTTAATCTCAAATCTTTATCATTTTTAATTTCAATTAATTTCTTAACTGCACCATACAATGTATAGTTTATTTGTCCTATGTCTATTGAATGCATATCTGGAATATTTAATTCATCTCTATTATAACTATTAGTAAATACTGACGTTGGAAATATATCTTTTATTTCCTGTGCAATAAACCCTAATTGTTTAGTATCCTTGTTACCAGTCTTAAACTCTTTAATATAATTAAAGCGCTTTAACTCTAATTTATCTACATTTTCATAGCATTTGTCATAAGAAGCTCCTTCTATATTTTCTTTTATCCTTCTATCTGATGTTTGCGTCCAATATAAAGAATTATTAAAATTATAAATAGCGCCATTTGTTCCTAACATTTTAATATAGTCGCTATCACTTCCATTAATTGAAGATTTTACAATAAAATCCCCATTATAGTTACCTATTTTAAAATCTCTATTGGCATCACCCGAAGTCCCTCTTATTAAGTCTATTGTAGAATTAACGACTGGTGGTTCTGAACGATATCTAATAATAACTATACCTGAACCGCCAGCTGCTCCATTATCTTGATAACCGGACCCCCCACCTCCACCTCCTCCGCCACTATTTGCAGTACCTGCTACTGGATAGACCTCAAATGTCCCTCCATTGCCACCTCTGTCAACACCAGAACCAGGAGTACCGCCATATTGCCTAGCACCACCTCCTCCTCCACCACCATAAGTAGATGCTGTTCCTATAATCGTGTTTGATAAGCCAGAACCACCATTACCGCCACTAGAACTTGAAGCATTCGAACCATTCCCTACTGCACCTCCGCCACCACCTCCTCTATTTGTAGTATTGTTATACCCGCCTGTTCCACTTACACTATTTCCAGTACCACCACCAGTGCCGCCACCATAACCTGACAAACCAACAGCACCACCACCTCCACCTCCACTTGAATAATTTCCATTAATAACACTACCCTCCGTTGGTGTTGTTCCTGGTGATTCATAATATATTGATTTAGCACCTCCACCACCGCCAGCAGCATATAAACTAATAAATGATGCATTTGTAGATGTAATTGAAGACGTAGAACCATTTCCTCCTCTTCCACTACCACCAGAGCCACCATTACCAACAAATACAACACAATTTCCAGCAGGTAAAGTTACATTTGTTTTATATATAACATCACCCCCCCCACCGCCGCCGCCCGCCGTAGCCCCTCCACCACCACCACCACCAACAAGTAATATATCACAATTAATGCCACCAGTAGGAACTGTAAATGTATAATTTATACCTGTTGTTGTAAAAACCATATACCTTTCATTAGTGCCTATTGCTGCATGAGTACTTGGACTATTACCAGAAAAGGTTGCAATAAAAGGTGTACCTGTAAAATTATTTTGAATTATCAAACTACAATTACTATTATATTCTTCTAAAATATGTAGTCTGCTTTGTGGATTTGTTGTACCTATGCTAACATTTAAAGTATTGGTGTTGTATATATTATTTCCCGATGTAGCCCATTTAGGAAATCCTCCTGTATAAGATATAACACCAGTATCATTTATAGCTATTGTAGTACCATCAACTTTAACACCTCCTATAACAGAAGTAGATGCTGTCGGTAATGTATAAGGAGTTGGTGCAGATAAAACACCTCCTGTTATTGATAAATTACTACCAACTTTAACACCTCCTATAACAGATTCTGATGCTGTCGGTAATGTATAAGGAGTTGGTGCAGATAAAACACCTCCTGTTATTGATAAATTACTACCAACTTTAACACCTCCTATAACAGATTCTGATGCTGTTGGTAATGTATAAGGTGTAGAAGTAGAAGTAGATAAAATACCTCCTGTTATTGATAAATTACTACCAACTTTGACCCCACCAATAACAGTGTCTGATGCTATTGGTAATGTATACGGAGTTGGTGCAGATAAAATACCGTTTGCGTCTATTGATAAATTACTACCAACTTTAACACCTCCTATAATAGACACTGATGATGTTGGTAATGTATACGGAGTTGGAGCAGATAAAATACCACTTGCGTCTATTGATAAATTACTGCCAACTTTGACACCTCCAATAACAGAAGATGATGCTGTTGGTAATGTATACGGAGTTGGTGCAGATAAAATACCATTTGCGTCTATTGATAAATTACTACCAACTTTAACACCTCCTATAATAGACACTGATGATGTTGGTAATGTATACGGAGTTGGAGCAGATAAAATACCACTTGCGTCTATTGATAAATTACTGCCAACTTTGACACCTCCAATAACAGAAGATGATGCTGTTGGTAATGTATAAGGAGTAGGAGCAGATAAAACACCGTTTGCGTCTATTGATAAATTACTACCAACTTTAACACCTCCTATAATATTAGAATTTGCGACAGAGCGATATCTAATAATAACAATACCTGAACCTCCATTTCCAGCATTTGCAAATCTTGCTCCATTACCTCCATTACCTGAATTTGTTAAAGCATCACTTTGATTATCTCCTCCATACCAATTACCTCCATTACCTCCTTTTGCATATGTAACATTAGTATTTGTAATATTAATACTTGTACCATTTCCACCTAAACCATATAAATATCCAGAAGACAGAGATGATTCACCTACTGAACCAGAACCACCACCTCCTCCTCCGCCTCCGCCCCCCCCCCCTGAGTTAGGATCTGAATTTCCACCATTAAATCCTTGATTAACAGTACTTGTTCCACCACCTCCACCTCCACCATAGTCACCACCTCCTCCACCAGAACCACCATTTGAACCTGCTGTATTAACATTTGCACCTCCTCCACCTCCGCCGCCAATTGCTACAATAGTTCCAATACTACTATTACCACCGTTATTTCCTCTAGATGAAGCTCTTGTTCCTCCAGCACCTACTATTATAGTATAAGTTCCAGTAGCTAAAGTATAATTTTGCATATATATTAATCCACCAGCACCTCCACCTCCACCTCCTCTATTATCATTTCTATCATTACGACCTCCACCACCACCACCACCAACAAGTAATATATCACAATTAATGCCACCGGTAGGAACTGTAAATGTATAATTTATACCTGTTGTTGTAAAAACCATATACCTTTCATTTGTGCCTATTGCCGCATGGGTACTTGGACTATTACCAGAAAAAGTTGCAATAAAGGTTGTTGTTGCAATTGGTGCTGTTGGTAATGTATATGGAATGGGTGCAGGAGCTGATAAAATACCATTTGCGTCTATTGATAAATTAGCACCTACTCTAACACCTCCTAAAACAGACACCGATGCCGTTGGTAATGTATAAGGAGTGGGAGCAGATAAAACACCGCCTGCTATTGATAAATTATTACCAACTTTAACACATCCTAAAACAGCATCTGATGCAGTTGGTAATGTATATGTATTATTAACTTTAAAATAAGCATCTATTGAAATATTAGTACCTGTCGAAAGCTTGTGATCTAAATTACTATAACCGAAATTAGCATTATTAATTTTATATTTAGAATTTGAGGAAATATTAATATTACCACTGACTTCTAAGCTATTATCGAGAATACTGTCAATATCAACGCCAATACCAACTTTTTGATTTTTAAAAAGTAATGCGTTATAAGGATTTATGGAATCTTTAGTTTCCTTATAACTAATATTACTATTTCCTAAAACAATAGGCATAATTACTTTAATAATTGAGGCTTTCTATATAAATATTATAATTATTTATAATAATAAAAAACAAGGATGTTTTATTTTAGTAATAATGTTATTCAATTTAGCAACTTTATTTTTCATATCTAAGGCTTAAATATGTAAATGTGTATATTTTCAGTTTCTAAGGTTGCATAGTCTCTCTCCTGATATTTAATAAATCCTCTAACCTTTTTAATCTCAATTCTTTATCATTATTCATTTTAATTAATTTTTTTGCTGCACCATACAATGCATAGTTTATTTGTCCTACTTCTATCGAAAGCATATCTGGAATATTTAATTCATCGCTATTATAACTATTTATAATTGCAAATATTACTATTTCCTAAAACAATAAGCATAATTGCTTTAATAGTTAGGCTTTGTATAAAAAAAATTATAATAAGTAGTAAGTAATAAATAAGTTATATTTTTAGGTTGCTGTGTGTATCCTCTACAGAATACTGACATCCGAAGATATCATAGAATCTTATTAGGTTGGTTGCTGTGTGTATCCTCTACAGAATACTGACATCCGAAGATATCATAGAATCTTATTAGGTTGGTTGCTGGGTGTATCCTCTACAGAATACTGACATCCGAAGATATCATAGAATCTTATTAGGTTGGTTGCTGGGTGTATCCTCTACAGAATACTGACATCCGAAGATATCATAGAATCTTATTAGGTTGGTTGCTGGGTGTATCCTCTACAGAATACTGACATCCGAAGATATCATAGAATCTTATTAGGTTGGTTGCTGGGTGTATCCTCTACAGAATACGGATATATTGCTGCATTATTATAATAATATGATGTTAAAACCTTATATCAATTTTTATAAATGTTTTCTATTGTTTTAATAAACTGTTTTTTATCATCAGTTCCAAGTTTATCCCAATTTATTTTTGAAATATTTAGTAAAATTACATTAACTACCAAATTGCCCCCTAAAAGACCTTTATTATTGAATATTACATTATTTAATGTAAAAGGTGGTATGTCAATTTTTATATAATTATTATCTATATATTTAATCGTTTTACAAGAGCCTTCTAAATAATCTTTGAGATTTATGTAAATATCTATCATTAAATCAATACGATCATTAACTATTTTATGACGATATTCTATATTTTTGTTATTTAATCTATTTTTATCATAGTCAAGACCTTCATAAGAATCGCTGGAATCATCAGAAGAATCCGTTGATGAATCTGTTGCAGAATCTGTAGAAGAATTTGAAGGCGAATCAGAACAAGAATTGCTTTTCTTATTAAATATCTTGGTAGAATTGGCGTTAGATATCATCATTTTAATTTCTATCTCGTGCTCTATCCCGTCATCATCTATATACTGTCTCTTAAAATGTGGATACTCTTTCTTACATAATATACTAAAATTGAATGGCTTTTTAACGCCTTTTAATAATATCCTGATTTTTTTGTTTTTATCATTATGTAAATCAAGGTAATTAACGGGCAATATTATACTATGCTTGATAACCTTTGAAGAAGGATTATAATAATTTTTCCTATTAAATCCCTTAGATAAACCCTTAGTTAAAAAAATATTGGCAAGATTTATAAATGTATTTTTAACCTTCTTCTTATCATTGAAATAATTACTATACATATCCTCCCAAAAGTTTATATATGGATTACTGTAGTCGCCGAAGTCGCCGAAGTCGCTATATCCATAATCATCATAGTTTCCGTTATTATTATCTGCTCTGTTAGGATATGCTCGTAATTCTCCGTAATTATCAAAATCTTCAATAGCTTTTTTATAGGCTATACAAGCCTTCTTGAATCTCTCTATCTTGGCATTTTTGACTTTGATATCTTGTATTTTAATTAGCTTATCTGGATGACATTCTAATGCTATTTTTTTGTATATTCTCTTTATATCCTCCTTAGTATATTTAGAAATGTTATTAATATCTAAACCCAATATTTCAATATACATTATATAGATGTTAGATAATATTCTTAATTTATTCTTTATATTATATAATTTTATATAGAGAGGTTAGTTTGATTCAGTTATTCTATTGGTATTTTTAAGAAAATCTTTGTCTGTCATTCTACGAACGAAGAATAATTTATTGACAGGACACTCGGATTCTTCGTCCTGTAATTCAAATCCGTAAGATTTTGCTATATTAGCCATAATATTTCCCTCGTATGTCATCAAAGATATATACTTTTTATTGACAGGGCATATTAGTAGCGCATAATCTAATAATATTTTTCCAAGTTTTCTGCCTCGCATACTCTTGTCTATATAAACTTCTTGGATATAAAATGTATCAACCTTATCTGATACATTGTCTATTTTAAAATATCTGCTTTTTCTAACAATTAAGAAGCCTACCATCAAATTGTCTGAATACAATCCGTACAAGCGATTTTTAAGGATTAAATCATCTATTTCTTTAACTAAACTGTCGGGTGTATAAGTATCCTTTGTTAATTTCTTGTAATTATAGTATTGCAAGTAAGCCATAAACTTATCCTTATTTTTGTTCAATACCAACCTAATTACTATATTTTTTCCGTGAATATCCTGATATTCCTTCACACTCTTGTTATATAACCTCATTATCTCATTATACTCGTCCCTTCTCTCCTGAATTAATGTCTTAGATTTATTGACAGATATCAATTTATTCAATAAATGCTCTGAATTATTATTTATAAACATCTTGATTTTCTCATAATATAATTGCTTTTTAACATCTATTTTTTCTTTCTTATCAACAGTTATATCAATATTTTCTAGAAAATGATTTGGAGCTGAATGCGCATATTTAAGCTTCTTGCTCCACGCCTCTATATTTGATTTGCTAACATACATATTTGTCAATGGGTCATAAAACTTATTGCTATTGGATTCACCCATAATCTCAGTATTTCCCTTTGCCTTCTCTGTATAATAAGTATATTATTTAGTTATACTCTGTCTATCAATTTTTATTCAATAGCCTCTCAATAGCCTTTCATAATACCGCTTTGGGACTTGTCCTCCATTATAAAAATACTTAGATTAACAGAGCAGTTATTGAGACACTGGAATATTCATATTTTTTCATTTTTAAATTTGAGTACATCTTTCTGTTTTTTCAAAAATTTCAAAAGTTTTTTAGAAATTACAAAATAAATCAAGAGATGTACTAAAATTTTAATTTTCAAATTTTAGAAAAATCCAGTGTCTTTTTAATACATCATAATGGTATTATAAATAGCTTGTGAGCCTCTCAATAGCCCTTCATAAAACCGCGTTGGGGGCGGTCTCCCCCAGCCCTTCGTAAAACCGCGTTGGGGGCGGTTTCCCCCATAGGTCTCCCCCAGGAATAAAAATTGATTCCTCTTTATTATTTAATAAATATCATAATAGATGGCGCGTTTCTACGCTATTACAGAAGCTATCCGCAGTAGTCTCGGTTCAAACTTTACAAAGTGTGTCCAAGGATATCACCTTATAAATGAAGACCCTATTAAAGAATCCCCTTGGGAACAAATTAACGCTACTATATTTGAAGCTTCGGGATGTTCTGTAATTTCACAAAGCAAAGGTTCTCATAATCCTGGCAAGGATTTATTGTGTTCTCTTGGTGGTTTCTCAAATAAATCAACAAAATATAATAAGGGGTGTGAATCTTTTACGATTAGTTCATACAGGCTTACATCAGTATGTTCTGATAAGAATGTTGGAAATATTGAAGATATTATTACAGAAATTAATAATCGTAAAAACTTCGCATACTACTCTATTATTGTAAGGGATGAAAGTGAGACACAGATATTATACGATTGGTATATTATCCCTAGTGATTTTCCAGAGCTCAATCCTTCCTCTTATAAATGGAATTATAAGTTGGGAAAAAAAGGAAAAAATACAGGTGCTAAAACAGGCTGGGAAACAGACTCTCTTAACGGCTCTTCTATGTCTATTACATTCAGTATGTCATCACAGCTATGGATTGATTTACATATTACAGAAGAAATGAAGCAGTTCATAATTGGTTCTTGTCGTGTAAATATTGGTAGAAAATACAGCTATATCCAGCTCTACGAAAACAATAGTTCTATCACCTAATTATTTATTGCCATCTCCTCGGTTGCCTCATCGGTTGCCTCTGCAGTTTCCACAACAGCACGTAGTAATCGTTCGTTAATTATATTTATATAATCTGTATTTATTTCAATCCCAATAAATGGAAGCCCTATTTTTTTAGCCGCCACGCATTCGCTTCCTGAGCCTGCAAATGGAACAAGAACATATCCATCTTTTGCCGATTGTTTGCAAGAGCGAATTAATTTATCGCATAATGCAAGAGGCTTTTGAGTAGGATGATCTACTCTCTCGTTCATACCAGCTCCTCCAGCAAGCGCTGGTATCTTAATAACATCTCTAGGCAAAGCTCCATTAGTATGAGCAGTATATGTCGTTTTTTTATCTCCTTTTGAGAAACGCCCTTTTGTAGCCTTGCGCTCCTTGCCGGCGGCGCCTTTTAAAAACCCGTCGGTATAAGGTTCTCTAATATCGTCTCTATGAAATACCTTATCTTTTTTCCACAATACAATTATGCTTTCGTGAGAACGCTGCCAGAAATTGAGAGACGGAACATTTTTATTAGTATAATGCCACAATATCCAGCGACGATTGATATCATACGGAACCTTTGAAAGGATTAGGGCAAGAATTTCGCTGAATCCGTAAATGAACATAGTACCATTCGGTTTTAGAATCCTCAAACACTCTTTAATCCATTGCTCACACCAAAGTAAATATTCGTCCATCGGTTGTTTATCGCTATCATTTCCAAAATCCTTTCCTATGTTATATGGAGGGTCTGCTATAATAATCTGTGCCGATTCTGTTTCAAGCGTCGGCAAGATTTTTATTGAATCTCCGCAAATTACATCTTGTTGCAAATTACTATCGGCAACAGGCACAGGAATATTTCTCGGCAGTTCAAGTATAGCAATTAGGTCAGCCTTGTTTTTATTACTATACCCTTTAATATTGAGTCCCCTACACAGCTCCTTCAATTCAGATACAGTTTTTAGAGCATAATTAATATTGCCAGACATACTATCAGAAATATTATTCATATATATAATATAATCATTTTTTAACATTATATAAATAACATATATATGATTTTATTAGCTAATTATAATTATATTCGTAATTCGTATGAATAATTGGAATAGACTTGATGAAAAATTTGCGAGTATAATAAGCGATAATTATGAATATAATATATTGTTAAATAGGATATTATTATCTCAAAACAATACCTTATTATATTCCCCTCTGGGTTTTCCAATAGATTTGTTTTTAGATTTAATAATAAAAAAAAAGTTCAATATACAAAATAAAATATATAGATGCGAGCATATATGGGATAAAGCCCTTGTGTATAACGAGAACACTCATTTTATTGAGCTGGATATAATGAATCCCGATAATGCGAAAAATATGGATAAAATTACGCCATTCCTTCTCCACATTATCAAGCATAAAAACATAGGATACGATAAGCACTTTATAATCATTAAAAATATAGACCTATTATCTAAACTTTATTACGATTTTCGCATATTACTCGAGAGATATTCAAATAACATAACATTTCTATGTACTACACACTATATGTCTAAAATAGAGCTACCTATTAAAAGCCGTTTTAACAGTTTCCGCATTCCTCTCTTCACCTTTGAAGAGATAAATAATATATTTGTAAATTATCTGGGCATATCTGTTAGAGAAGAATTGGCTGCTATGAAAACACGGAATATTATAAAAGCCCTCTTCATATCAGATGTTGAAAATAGTCCCCACGCTGGCGAAATATTAACCGAAGATTTTATAAAATATAATTACCCGCCTTTCTTTGAATTCATCAAGACATATGATAAAAATAAAAATAATATTGAAGATATCAGATATCTATCTAATAAATGCTGTCAATATAACATATCCATCCACAAAATTATAGAAGACTTCCTAATTCTCGTGGATCACGGTGATTACTATCTTCGCATTAAATATTCTAAATTACCTATAAAAAAATATGAGGATATCAAGAAAAACGAGAAAATGAAAATAATAGAAATCGGTTCTAGCATAGAATATATGCTATCGCAAACCAATAAATCCAAAGAGCCCATATATATAGAAATGCTTTTATTCAAACTCCTCTATTAGTCAGGTGGCTCATCACGAGGATATGAAATGCCTTTGTTATATCCCTTCATAGTAATATACTTCAATTCGCTATTATATACATCCTTTTTTTCAAATTTAAAATTATTAAATATGACATCTGCAGCTATAAACTTATTACAATCATATTTCTTATCATATACTATTGTCATATACATATACTTGATTTTCTCAACATATTTATCCAAACACTCATTATATAACTGTGCACCGCCAATTATAAAAGCACTCTCTATTTCCTCGTTTTCCTCAACATATTTAAAAGCATCCTCAATATTCTTAAAAACCTTGATATTATCTTTGGAGTCGCTTACTTCACAAGATAGTTTCTCGTAATCTGCCGAACTTATTATAATATTTATTCTATCCACAAGAGGCCTCTTGGGCAACGAGTACCAAGTGTTTTTTCCCATTATTACACAATTCCTCTTTTTTTTATCCTCACCTGACGCAACCGTCGTAGTAATCTTTTTAAAATACTTTAACTCATCGGGAATATGCCAACACATCTTATTATCATACCCTATCCCATAATTAGTACTAGTCGCAACAATTAAATTAATTGCTTTCTTAGAACTCATTAGAATGTAATATATTTAATATATATATAATAGTAATAATCGTTTATATATCACAATATATTACCATTTCAATAATAGAAAAAGAATATTTAATCCCTTGATAGCTATGTAAATACAAGTAGAAACCATTATATTTTCATTAACCTGATTGTCTATAGTTCCTCTCAATTCATTATTGAATACCGAGCAATTCTTCATAGTCTAATGTAATGCTATATAATGCAATTTAATCTTTATATCGCTGTATTATTTGGGATTACATTTTATTATAGAGGTCGTTCATAATGTCATATACACGGTCTTTGTATTCTATTATGCTTTCGCCCTCTTTCTTTTCTACCATATCACATACCTTTATTTTGATTTTATAATTTTGAACTAAGAAGAGTTTTAAACACGAATGAAGCATAGATTCGCCGTTGTCTGAATTATGATGAAGCGAGTCGTCTTCGTATTTTATTAAAATAGGCAATATAGGATATCCTTCAACAAATGCACCTTTTCCATTGAACTCTGTGATATTTCCCGGAATCTTAGCTATATTACCAGAACCAGGAGCAATAAAAACGATGGGGTCGCCGGGCTTGCGATTATCTATGCGCTCCTTAATTTTATTGCTCGTTTTCCCTTTTTCTACATATATATTTCCGTATTTCTCATTATTCTCATCGGTATATCCGAAGATACTATATAGTATCGTTCTTAAAAGTACTATAGTGCTACGAGGGAAAGTACTTGCTATTACAAAACCATCTGCAAGCGTCGTGTGATTAATAGTACATATAAACTTCTTATCGCTGTATAAATACTCCATATATTTAATGTAATCTGCTTTTGATATATCAATATTAAAAGACAAGATAAACATAATGAACTTACCTAAAATTAATATGACAGACATTATACTGCTATCGTCTCTTATGAAATGCAAAACGATATTTGATAATCTCAATAATAATAATAAAAATATTACCCTGAATGGAACAAGAATATATAATATTATTGTTTTTATTAAATTGACAATATCATTTATTTTATCATTCATTTTATTAATTATACACATTAATTATTACATTATTATCACGCATACCGCAACAGGAACTATACGTGGTTTTTATACATTAATGTAGTATATTTAGGGATGTCAATATTATAATATTCTTTATTGGCATATTTATTGTTTTTAATCCATATCCTCGCTATATAATATAATTTCTTTGGGCTTATTGAGACGCCGTTAATATTATTCATTACATCATCGCTCGTTCCTATCGTTTCTCCCAAAATACTCGCACACAATTCAAAAAACTTTTTCTCAAAATCTTCTGGTGATATTTTGAATGACAAGCATCCGCCATTAATATTGAGCTCATCCTCGTATCTCGGAATAATATCAGCCCTCATTATAAAAAACATTCCTTTCTTAAAAAGCTCCTTATATCCCTTGAAATATCTCGCATAATCTTCAACCGTTGATATCTGCCCTATAATCTTATAACTTTTATCATCCCAATTAATATCATAGGGATCGTGAAAATATATAGACCAACAATCATTTAAAAAATTGCCATTATTAGTGTCCATATTATATAAAATATATGTTAATAATTCTTATATATTAGGATATACTCAAAACGAAAAGAAAAATGAGACAAAAATTTACCCTTTTTTTATAATTTCTAAAACTATGTTTCAGATAATTTACTATCTTATTTTGATAATGCTTTAAATGACTGAAAAACTCTTATATAGTATATAGCCATTTGTCTCTTGGATGATATGGAACACTATAAAGTAGATGATTACCGCTCTCTTCTATTGTTTGTCTTACTATTTTAGACTTGTGAATAACAACATTATCCATTATAAGTAAGTTGTCCTTATAAGTTATCTTTTTTTATACCACCTGTTATGTCTTTATTAATAATAATCAAATATTTTGTAAATATTCTTCTTGTTTTATTATATATAATATCATTTTGTTTAAATTATTATTTGCTGGATATGTTATATATGTATAATACTTCTTTATGTAGTCTAATAAATCTAAATCTTTTTTTGATTTAATAGGTAATGATAAAGTTTTTGTATAATTATCATTTATAATATCTAATAGTTTTGTGATAAGTTGTGTATCTTGTAATTTATATTCTTGCGAGTATTGTTCTATCCTTTTTCTAATTAGTTCTTTTTCATATTCTGTTTGCTGTTTCTCTTGTAAATGTTTTTTTTGTTGTCTTTCTTTTTGTTTCTTTATGTTTTCTCTTATTTTTTGATTTTTAATAGATATTTTAATAGATAATTCTTGCTTATGTTTTTCTTCCAACATTTTCTGCTTCTCCATATACCATTTTGCTTTCAAATTTTTATGATGATTTTCTAAATATGATTGTATTGTCAAATTATATTCATTATATAATACTATGGAAATTTCGTTTTCATATTCTTCATAAAGAATATTATTTATAATACTGGTTTTTAATTTTAAATAATTTTTAAAGTTAAAGTTATTCACTATTAAATCTAATTTAAGCTCATATCCATGTGTTGGAATTAATGTTTCTATAAAATTTATATCAGTAAATATTTGTTTCAAGTCTTCAATAATACAGAAATATGTTATATAAATAGATATAATCTCGCTTATTTTTGATAATTGTTTTAAAGAATTTTTTTGAGAAAATTTTGATAACTCCTTGATTTCTTTTTTTATTTTTTCTATTTTGAAAAGACTTTCTTGAATATCTTCTATATTTTTTTTTAGTTTTGTAGCATATTCAAAGTACTCTCTATTTTGTTGTATTGGTTTTGGTATGGATAATTTATTGTATATTTTGCTCATATTATGAAAGTGTTCCAAAGTTCTTTCCTTAATATATTCATTATGTGCTTTATAATATTCTGATAATAAATATTCTTGGTGTTTCAGAAATCTCTTATGTTCTAATTCTTGTTGTTTTATATATTCTCTTTGCTTTACGATAAGGTTTATGAAAAAATGTATCTTTTTTTCTGTATGGATATGCTGTAAATAAATATTCATACATATTACATAAATCATAAATATTCATACACTCAATTTCTTGACCATAACAACAACTAGTACTATTTAGTAGTACTTTCAATAATATATCAGTGCCTGTATCCAAATACACAATTGATTTGCTATCGTCATATAATGGTATATCATTTTTACTACCTATGAAATCCACATATATTTTTTCTTTATAAAGCTCTATTTTGCTATATTTTCTATTTTCCAATGATAATATCCATACAATCTTATTTTGTGAATATTTTTCAATATTTTTAATGATGTCTGATTTTTGTTGCGAATACCTAACCATAATTACATTATTATCATCCCTTATTTGTTCTAACTTACAATTGTACCAGTAAGGTTTTCTATATTCATATCTAAATAAATTAAACCAATTAGAATAGAAATTATTATTAAACTCTATATATGCTTTATGTGCTGAACATTTACTACCTGATGAATGACGGAAATGGGACTGTTTGAGTTTAGAATTTACAAATACAACATTATCATCATCACAATCTTCGCCATTTTCACAAGAACCAGCGCATTTAAAACGCAATTCCTTATTATATGTATCTTTATAGTTTCTATCTCTAACATTTAAAGAAAGAATTATTTCTCCTGTACTTTTATTAACAGCATAGAACATTATTATAGTGATATGTTATAAATATAAACCTATATATCATTTTTTTTATATTAAGAAAGGTTCAAAGTTTATAATATAGATGAATATAGGTCTTCTTGTCTCAATTATAATACCGAAGAGCATTGTAATAATATTTACTTACCATACAATAATAATAAATCAAGAAAGATATATTATACCCTAACATATAAAATAGAAAACAATAGGTTAGGATGTATTAATCGCGATAAGAATAGTTGCAAGAATATTCAAAAGATATTTTAATACTATATGAAAAATAATGAAAGACCTGAAAACTATAAAAGAGGTAACGCAATACAAAAAATACAAACCGCTTCCGAGCTGTCAAATTGTAGTCAGCAATTTTAATGTTGTAATTTACACTAATTATAAAGAAACTTGACTTAATTATTTTACATAATTTTGTCTCATTTTTCTTTTCAGTTGGTGTAATAATATATACAAGGATATACTAGGATATGTAAATAAAAATAAGAGGATTTTGCTAATTATTGAATACACTTATATCATATCCTGGCAGTAAATCTGTATTAAATAATTCGGATAATATTTTTCCACAAAAATTTCTAAAATCTTCATAAGGCGAAGCTTTGCTATAATTATAAACTTCGGTTGAATTTAATACTATGTTTATTATATTAGAATCTGCTGGTATATTATGTTCTATGAAATTAAAATATAATATATTATAATCAATATTCGCATATTTATTTCTAATAAATTTTTCAAGTTCTAACATTTCATTAAATATATTATCATTAAAGTCATTTTGGCGATACTTTTCGTCATAAAAATAATCTTCGTTGATATACACGAAATATTTTTTCTTAGGATGTTGTATAATATCTCTGAATCTCTCAATTCTTCTCGTATATTCTTCAATTCCTGCATCAATATCTTCGTTAAAATGTGCTAATTCAAAATCATATTTATTAACAAATACATTATTTCTTACATCGGGGATATAATCTTCAAAATCGTTTTCTAATACTTTTTGAATTTTACTAGGATATAATGGTATAGTCCAATCAAATGGTAATGAAAATTTACGCATATGCGCGTATTTACACGCTAATGCCGAAGAACATCTATGGCCGAATGGTATGGCGTAATAATCGCCTTTTACATCTATGGAAAAATTATTAGGATTATTTATCTTGTATGAAAACATATCTTATATTTAATAATAATAAAAAAATCTATCTAAATAAAGCAATATTCATATATAAGAGGTTTTTGCGATTTTATAGAAGGATAATTCGGATATATCGCGATTCTCGTTGAGTATATAGTTGATTGGAGCTATTTTTTCTAAATCATTCTTGATATTGGGATTATCAATATTCGCGCATTTTCTAATAACCTTCTGAAAATCTTTGAGATACTTATGGGGAAATAAATAGAAATTATCGCAGATAAGATTCGGCCTCTCCAAAACACTAACAATATTTATTTTATCCAAATGTATATTGCTATCTGCAAAATCTTTTTGAAATAACAGGTCAAACCTCGTAATCAGCACCAAATCATATTCGCATCCGCCTTCAATACACAAATCTATCGCCGATTCTAATTTTTTATTCCTTGATATTATATAGTCTTCGCAGTCATCGGCGATACGATATTTAACAGGCTTATATTTATCAATAATCTCAGCTATATCATCGTCGCTATTCAATTTATTCGTGCTAATATACACATATATATCGTACCCTTTGCCCTTGAAATAATCAAATATATATCTCTGATAATTATCGTAGCTATTATTTTATGCTATGGAATAAATTTGTTCTAAAATGTCAAAAAATACATAAAAATTGATTAATTTATTTAAATAAATAAGCTGTCCTCTACATCAAAAAGAATGATTTTAGATATTATATAGAATAGTATCGTAATATCAAAATCATTAAAGTAGATTTAATTGCAATTATTGGAGGCTCAAATAGTACCGGGAGCTATCGCATTATGTATTAGAAGGCTAATGCCAAGAACCGCAAGGGGAATCGCTGATATATAGTGTAGTTAATTGTAATTAAGTTTATTTTTTTACTTTCGCTTATTATATTACAATTGATAAAAAATGTTGTAAAAATACATAGATACTGTAAAAATTGATAAGCCGGCTAAGAATATTTATTGCCCACAAAAACCAAAGCCGAAACCGAGTACCAATAGAATGTTTTACACTTGCTATAATTATCACAGCAATCGCGTTACAAATACTGTAATCTTTGTAAAAGATAAAAACATCATCAACGTATACATTAATTTGAACGATAATTACGATAATTACGATGATGACCGAGATTATGCTGAAACTCCTATATTAGTTATTAGCGAAGAAGATATTGAAAAATACCCAACCCTCTATAATATATATATCACAAGTATCTTGCTAACAGCAGATTCTACAAAGTTAATTGAAGAAGACAGAGGTTATAGTATTAGGAAAAAAACTATTTGGAAAAATCTTTATATTACCAATAGTTATGATAACGAAGACACATATATGCGCAATTATCCTGTAATGTCCTATAATCCATCGTCGCTACAGTATATTCAGGATATTGCGCATATTATTGATGATGTTATAATGATAGACCCAATATTGCTATCTGGACTTATTGAAGATGAAATATATAAACTTGAAAAAGATTTGAGTATCTGTGAAGATTATACTAAAAATCTGTTGATGTATTCTCTATATATGAAAAAAATTATGCCAGATATCCCCGATGATTTGACGAATATCATCTTTGAAAAAATGTGATATGTGTAAAAGCATTTACTTATGTATATTTATTTTTTATTTTCGCGTATTACATATGGATAAAAATGTTCTAAAAATACACAGAGACTGTAAAAATTGATAAGCCGGTTAAGAATATTTATTGCCCGCCAAACAGATTGAGCCAACCAAAAAGCCTTAAAAAGCCTTCCTTAGCTCTCCTCTGTTTCAAAAGCCACCAGCCAGCCAAGCCGACAGCCAAGAGCTACCGCTCACAAAACAAGAGTATCAACAAGAATGTATTACACTTGCTATGATTATCACAGCAATCGTAATGCGTGTTGCCTAATCTTCATCAAAGATAAGGGCATCATAAATGTTTATGAGAATCCGGAGTATAATTACGCACACCTGTTATTTGTGATGACAGAAGAGAAGATGAAGAAGGAGTATGAAGTATTGTACAAGTTATATACGATTAGTACGATGCTCACAGAAAATGCAAATCAGCTATCTAAGGACACGCGCGGATATGGTATTCACAAAAGAACAATCTGGAAAAACCTTCACTTATGCAAAGACTATGATTGCGAAAAAACCTATATGTCAGAATATCCGGCGATGTCCTATAAATTATCTACGGACACAAATATTCGCAACAATATGCAGTTTATTGAGGATATTATTATGATTAGCGATGATTTGATTGATGACGAGTTTATTGCCGAGTTCGTAAATAACGAATCAAACTGTATTGAGAAGGAATTGTGCGATATGGAAAAAGAATTAGAAATAATGGAAACCATCTCGCAATATATGAACAGGATAATTCCCGAAAACTTCCCCGACGATTTGAAGAACACTATCCTTGCCGATGTATATGTATTCTAATAGGCGTCTTCAAGGCTCCACGTAGATACCTCATATAGTATCTGTGCCTGTATCTGTATCAGTATATATTTTTATATTTTGTTTTTGTTTTTTCGTTTTTATTGCAAAGATTAGAAATGTTATAAATATAAGCGTAAAAATGTAAAATTGACTCTGTATTATAATAATAGTAATTACTCGCAAATCCAAGCAAGTTTCGCAAACGAGAGTATCCTTCTTTACATTCCTTAATCGCGCCAGGTTTTCAGAATGTTTTTCACAAGCTATCATTATCAAGGCAGATACAATAAGAGTTGCATAATCTTCATAAGAGAAGAAGACATCATAAATGTTTATGTTATCTATTATTATGACGATGAAGAACGCGTGCTGTCGCTAGTTATGACTGAAGAAAAGATGATGGAATATCCTAAGTTGTACAAAAAATATATGATTAGTATAATGATGACAGAAGACCCTACGAGGCTATCTGAGACCGAAACAGGATACTATATTAGCAAAAGAACAATCTATGAAAATCTTTACATTACAAAAGATTATAATAGCAAACACACATATATGTTTGAATACCCTGCTATGTCATACGACCTATCTGCTGACACTGAGATTCGCGAGAATATGCGCATTATCAATAATTGTATTATGATAAGAGACTGCTTGATTGCAGAATTGATTGAAGAAGTGTCAAAGAAAATTGAGAAGGATTTGAGCGATGTAGAAAATGATGTTAGAATGATGAAAGTCGCGTCGCTATACATCAACAAGATAGTTCCCGAAAACTTTCCGGAAGATTTGATGAACTCTATCCTCGCCAATATAGTATCCTCGTAAATCTCCTTATCTATATTTCTATATATTTTATTTTTCTCTTTTTATGTTATTGTTATTGTTATTGTTATTGTTATTGTTATTGTTATTGTTATTGTTATTGTTATTGTTATTGTTATTGTTAGGAGCTTTGGCTTTGGGCGTATATATATAATATAATAAAAACATTATATAATGCACGAGATATATGATATAGATTGCGAGATATAGCACGAGGATTATATAAAGAGGGTACAATATATAAGAATAAAACAACATATATCATAATATTATGTTCAGATATTTTATTATCGCATCTTTATTGTACTGCTCGGATTGTTTCTTTGTTTCATCGGCATTCCCTTCAAATCTCGCATATCTTCGTCGTCCCAAATCAATTGCTATGCTATCCAAGAAGGACAGCGGAAGCGGAAGCGGCGGCGCTAAAGATAATGATGTAAATGTTAATGCCTTTAATAATATTGATGTTGATAAATCGGGGAAGCTGGATATTTCTGAGCTGGAGTTTTATTATGGAAAAAATAATTATATGGATATCGCCGATGTTAATAACGATGACGAGATTGATTACTTGGAGTTTGATAGGTTGAGTAATATTAAAAAATTTGGATTGCTGAATGGAGGGAATCTGTTTGTTAGGAATGCCATTAATTTCGGGCTCCTTGACAAGAACTCTATTTTAGCTGACGGCGAAGCTTCGGTAGTTATTGGCAATAAGGGATTTGACCCACTAAATTGTTCTACTAGCATTAGTACTCTGCGAAGATACCGCGAAGCTGAGATTAAGCACGGACGCCTTGCTATGTTGGGAAGCGTGGGGTGGCCTTTGGCTGAACTTTATCATCCGTACCTTTCTAAAATTATGAATGGCGATAATTTGCTAACCGTAGGCGGCAAAGTTCCCTCGCTGTTGAATGGAGGTCTTGATAAAATTAATCCGGCATTTTTTATGGCCGCTATTATATTTGCTACGACCCTTGAATCTGCAAGTATTGCCAAGAATTATGAAATTGAAAGTATTCCCGGAGATTTGGGATTTGACCCTCTTAAATTATATAATGGTCGTGATGTAGTTACAAAAAAAAATCTAGAACTTAAAGAAATAAATAATGGTAGGTTAGCAATGGTAGCGATTACATATTATGTATTTAGTGAATTTATTACAAAAAACCCTATTGCAAAATTTTTTTAATTTATATATCAAAAAAATAAATAATATATTTCATTATTAGAAGGTAATATAAAATGAGTTTTTTTGGTTGGTCATCTCGAGGAATATATGATAATACGCGCAAACAAATTAGTGATCGTGAAAGAGGTATTTCTCCTACTCGAGCAAGTATGGAAAAACGTAGAGTAATTCAACGAGATGTTGACAAAAAACTCGAAGAAGAGATAAAGTGGCATAGCCCTATAGAGAAGGCAAAGAGAGATATAGAGGCACATAAAATAATAGAAAGACAAGCGCGAGAAGCAAAAGAAGCGCTAGAAAGAAAAAAGGAAGAACAAAATAGGCTTTTGAATAGTCAATCACAAGAAGGTTATAAAAAAATGGTAGAACACCAAAGAAAGTTCAATCAGCACCGAGAGAACAATCCTGAGAAGACGTATAAATATTTTAGTTTAGAACCCACTGAACCCTCTCGTCGCAGTGGTGGCAGAATATTAAAAAATAATAATAAGAAACCGAAAAAAATATCAGAAAAGGTAAAGAAACCGAAAAAAGTATTTTAATTCTTTTAATTCGTTAAATAATATATAATAGTTTTCTTTAATTATTATAAATGGAAAACAAAATAAATTATTACAAAGTAATTGATGGATTAAACTTTGATGCCGGGCTATTAAGTATGGCGGATGAATTAATTAAAGGTCAGGGTGATGGAAGAATATCTATAGATGATTCTAATAAATTGCTTGTAAAGATATTTGATGGCGGTACTATTACCAAGGTTGAATGCCGAACCATCTTATATATATTGAAGAACTATAAATTGACCCACGAGGCATCGCAAAACTTCCTTGACAAACTTATTAAATATGATTGATAATGATGTAGCGACTAATTTATAAAAATTGATTTTATTATATTGACTTATATTGACTTATTTTTATTGAACAAAATGCCTATGAATATTCAAGATATACCTATTGTTTTGTCCTATGATGCAATTGCAATTGCGCCAGCTAAAAAGAAGAGATTGACTATTCTAAAAAAATTACCTGAAAAGTGTGATATCAGCGCCCTCGCCCTTATCTCGCGATATCTAAGAAAAACTAATGGGTCTAATGGGTCTAATGGGTGTCGTGCTTAATTAGCGGAGATCATATAAATATTTCATATCGTTTAGGATGTATATTGTGAGCAAACTATTTGTGTAATAGGAATTCGGTAGGAATAGCAAATAGCAGTAATATATATAGTATATTTGAAGGGAATATATGATATAGTAAAAGCGGATATCGCGCTTTAATGCGATATGCTTGCAATTTTCGGGAGCCCAAGTAGTTTTTCGCAGATAATGAACAGCCAAGCAACCGAGAAGAAACACATTATAATGCGTAATATATCCTATATAATACAAGAAACACGCAAAAGATATATTATTATAACCGATATAATATTCAATATTGTGAAATATCTGCGTGCTTACTATCATAGAGTATGCTAAATATTTTTTGTATTTCTCGTCGGCATCTAATGTATATAGAAATAGATTCCTGAAATTGCGATTATAATGTATAGATAATCTGCTTAATGTTTTGCCGAAATAATACGCCCACCACGGATAAACACAATAATGTATCTTTAATACTACGTGATGACCGTCGACAATAACATTAGCCGCTTGCGCTGCGTCAGCAGTTTTATTATAGATGTAATGACATTCGCGGTGAAAATCAAATGCTACGGCATCTCCCTTGGCAACTGCGGTATCTTCGGGTATCATATTGAAACAAGTGATTACGTTGCTATTGTCGTCAAGACCCAGAATAACGCGATAACAAGAAGCAAATGGGAATAGATAATAGGGACCGTCAATATGCTTAGTATAAAATATTTTATCTGAAGTAGTATGTAATTCTTTTTGCGGAGCTGATACATATATCTCATTCATATCATTTATTATATCAACATTACATTTCGTATTTTTCACAAGCATATCAAGAATATTTTGATTCCTCGCTATCTTTGAATATAACAATGATATGTCAGCCGGCAACTCGCTATACCACCAATGAGAAGAATTATCTTTTGCAGGATTCTGCGATATCACCCAATCGCGCAGTCTATCTATATCTATGTAATTATTGACTTTGCATTTATACACTCTGTTTTTTTGATGCTTATAAGGTAAATAAATAAACATTTATTATATTCTATAATCTACATTCTATAATAATCTATAATAATCTATAATAATCTATTATCTATCATCTATTATCTATTATCTATTATCTATTTATTATCTATAATAATATCTTATCAATCAATAGCTTAAAATATGAATATATATATGCTTCTTGTTACTCTAATAATATTGATGTCTTTTCTAATAGCCGTATATTTAGGGAAATATTACGCTAGTATTCCTGCTCTCGTAGTATTTATTACATCAGTTTATTTTTGGTCTAATCCAGAAGATAAGACGATGATGTATATTGATATTATAACAGTTCAAATAGCGATGTATTTTTCAATCTTTTATGCATATTCATATATGGATTCCAAAAAGTTCAGGATATATATAAGTATTCTGGCGTCCGGCCTAATATATTACCTATTTGCCATATTAATCTGGAATTTGAACCCATATATAACATAAGAAAACGCCGGCTTTTACAAAACAATCACATTAATGCTACACAGTATGGGAACGCTCATAACAAATTACTCAAATGTTTTTATGTATCTGACAGTACTATAAGAGCAAAAATTGTCAGACATTTTTATTTATAATATATATAAATGGGAAGTTATATAGATACTTTGCCAAGCGATATAATTGAGAAAATTATAGAGGATACTCTTGATGCTCACGAAAAAACAATAGAAAAAATAGAGAATATGACTGGCATCATAAAGCATAAAATACAGGGCAGTTTTGATAGCTACGGCGGATTGAATATAAATAAAACACAGCACTGATATTTTTTATCATTCGGTAATATCAGAAATAAGTATATAAATCTTAGAATATCCGCGCTATTGATTTTGGCATCATTTAAGAATCGCGAATATAAACCGCTCCCGAGCTTATTATCACCCTATTATATATATTATAGCCTTGAAGAAGAGGGAATTAAAAAATATGTGGATTATACGAGCTTTTCGCGACCTATTAAATTGGCATTTTCCAGAAATTATACGAATAGCAATAGTAATGTATATATCAGCCAGACATATAGAAACTTGATAGGCCTTGATATTCTAAGAGAAACTGCTGAATCTGTAGCTATCACCTGCTGTTATAATAAGACTAATATAGAGTACTTAAAGAAAATCTCCAAAAACAGCGGAGACCATTACGATATATTTATTGAAAACGAAATAGAAATGGAGGATAACATAGATTATTATCTTGTATGCCTGGATTACAATAATGATATCGGCATCGATTAATTTTACCCACACCCAATATGTTCAGCTTATAACTAAAAAAATAAAAAATTGACGCATTCACCATACATATATTGTACTGTATAATGGCAGCCATTATTGCGATTGCGATTGAAAACTACACCAAGATGTTTGAAGCGTATCCTGACGAATTGAGAGAGTTTGCGATAGAAAACGAAATTGAACTCCCTACTATCACGGGCAAGCGAGGGCAAGCTTTGGCACTTATGGCTCAACCTGAGATTAGAGGACAGTTTTATGTAGATAGAAAGACGGCTGAATTGTTCTTCAAAAATATCAATATGTATTCGGCTGATGTTATTCAGGCCTTCAATAAAAGTACGGGTATCAAAAGGATGGATGTAAAAGGCAAATACTGTCTTAAATATCCCTTTGAAGCCGATAAAGTAGATATTGGCAAGAGAAAGGATGCTAATATTAGCGGAGATAGGAATCTTTATATCAATGCAGTTAAAGAATGGCATAGGGAGTATATTATCGATGTTCCAAATGAAAAATGGCAGGTGGGACATCTTGACCCTACAATTGGCGACTCTTCTGAAAAAAATCTCGCGTACCAACCGCCTATTCAAGGAAAATATAGAGATAGGTTCAAGTTTTGCAAAAGTTTCATCAAAATGTGGCCGACTGCTAAAGAACTCGTGAATAAAAATAAGATTAGTATATATTATACAGAAGAGGAACAGAAGATTCTATATGAAGCTCTCAAGAAGAAGTTTGAGACCTAAATAGCTGTTGTGGCGGCTGCTGTAGCTGTGGCTGCTGTAGCTGCGGCTGCTGTAGCTGCGGCTGTGGCCATATCTGCCATCTCTTCTTCTATGCGCTTTTCTGTAATTTTAATGTATTCTGTGTTAATATCAAAACCTATATATTTTCTTTTTGACTGAATGCAGGCCACTGCTGTTGTCCCGCTACCCATAAATGGATCCAGAATAATTGCCCCTTCTTTTGAGAATAATTTTAGGAGATGCGCGATGAGGCTCGCGGGTTTAACAGATAGATGCGTATTATATTCACCTTTCTCTTTTTTATTTGGCTTAGAAACTAAGAATACTCTATCCATACTCTCCTCAATATTATCGGTAGTAATAATGTTAGAAGGAAAGAAGCCTTCGCCGGTTTTTGTTTCTTCTGAGGTATTCATTAATCCCGTTCCATATTTCTGAAAATTATCAATATATCTTCCTTCAATAGGTTTAACCGCGAGACACATCGGTTCAATTGCTGGCTTTAATTGTGGCGTTTTCCAATTATTACAAGCATCTTTGAGAGCCTGCTTTTGTTCGGGATTCATTTTTTTGTCATTTTCAATAATGTGATTTTGTGAGAATGCCTTTACTTGCGATTGCGTATAAATCCAACCGAGCATATCGCGTATTTCAAAGCCGGCATCTTCAATCGCCATAGCCATTGAATGATATAGACGAGGACTGCTAAATGATATGAAAGCTCCGCCTGGTTTAAGAATCCTATAAACTTCCGAAGAAACTTTAGAATAGAACTCATTAAACTTTTTTGACTGATTCCTATCAAACCTCATCCCTTTCGGGAGATTTCCGACAATAGCCGAAGAACCCTTATTGTCAAGCGTTTGCTTATTCCAATCATTTCCGAGGCCATCGAGAAAATATGGAGGATCCGTACATACCATATCAATTGAAGAATCTGGAATCTTCTGCATCATTTCAATACATTCCGCGTGAAATATCTTATTTATCATATCTGACAAATTAATTGACGCAGGCTGTGATGCAATAATACTCTCTTGAGTTAATAGAGAAATATCAGAAGCTTCTAATAATTTAATAATTTGTGCTTTGGACTTTGCAGAAATACCCTTGATTTGCCTTTCTTTACAAAGCTCTTTGAGCTCTTGAAGCGCCCTTGATTTATAATCCATATCCTTAGTTATCGTAGATGTCATAGATATCGTAGATGTCATAGATATCGTAGATGTCATAGATGTCATAGATATATTTTGCAATGTATCAGTTTTTATATCTTTGCCTGCAATGCCTACCTCTGTCATATATATATACATTATAATAAGAAAAAATAGATATAATATATATCTATCTAATCTATATTTATCTTTATTTATTTTCCTCTTGTTAAATCTTTTCTCATTTTATCTATGATTTGTTGCCTTTTTTCAACTACCTCAATATATCTAATAATATTATTGTGTTCATACATTTCTACTCCAGCCATCCCTCCTGTCATAACAAAGAAACAAATGCTCGCAGTTATTGGTTCCATCGCAATGTAATAGATTATTAAATTGATGTCAATTTTTTATTTTTTTACATTACATTACATTATATTAGAGCATATATATGAATAATCCAGATGACTTACAAATGTTCTAAAAAATTGCTAGAAATAAAAAAAATGACAGGAAAGCCAGATATATTTAATTGCCTACCAACCAAATTGATAGAGCCACCCGAAAAGCCTTAACAAGCCTTATTCGCCCGGTTCTCTCGGCCGCCACACCCAGCAACAGCAACAGCAACAGCAACAGCAACAGCAACAGCAACAGCAACAGCTACAAGCCCTCTAAATGTCAATCAGGCTGATGGACATTTTCAACACGGAATCTTCGTTGAGCGAGAAGATTTTGGGAGACAATAATGCACCTATTACAGTGTGTATCAATGGTACTTGCTCGATGTTTAACAAAATGACAACAGAAGATGTCTCCCAGCACCGCGAAGAATACTATATTCAGTATCTTCCTATAAAAATTGAAAAGACGATTGAGAAAAAGATGTTTGCAATCCTGAAAAATCCCCGCAATGTATGTGTATATAAGGAGCCTAAAGAGTACGATGCCGATTTGGAGAAGTTGGCTTCGCATATTAATGAGAATAATCGCGATAGTATTCTTGAAAAAATGATAAATAAGTACAAGGACTATGTCAGAGATTACTACCACACAGGAGGGTATGAGATGTTTGATATATTGATGAAGGAGTTCATCGTCTTTGTTCAAAAACATATGAAGTACGAGATAACAAGACAGGATTTTGAAGAGGAAGAAATAGAAATCTACGACGCCATCGCTGATATGTAAGTAAGTATATCCTGTATCCCGACTCACTTATATTATATGTATATCTATTTTTAAACTTTTTAACTTTAAGCTTTCAGAGTCCTAAATATGTGTTCTATTAAATTGCTAAAAATATAAAAAATGACGATATGACTTGACTTAATCTTATCAATCACAGGCAACCCGATAGATAAGCCTTATACCTCAACAGGAGAGCGACCTGCCCTTACCGAAAAAAGTACTAATAGTGCTGTACGAGATGTCTTCGGTTAATCTGATGGATATAATTACTATTGAATATTCATTAGGTATCAAGATTTTGACGAATAACAAAGCTCATACTACTGCCTGTATCAACAGTGTATGCCAGGCGTTTAATAAGATGACAGCTGAGGAAAATACCAGGCATCGCGAAGAATATTATTTGTGGTATCTTCCTGAACAAATAGAGAATACAATTTATAACAAGGTATTTTCTATGTTAAAGAATCCGCATAATGTTAAAGTATATAAGAAGCCAGAAGAGTACGAAGCTGATTTGGAGAAATTAGCGATGAAGATAAATAAGAACGGTGGCTATGATAATATTATGGCAAAAATGGTAAATCTATATGAAGAAGATGGAAGGGAGTTTGATATGTCTCGCAATAGCACATCAAGCTGTTATATATTTGGCATATTGATGAAAGAGTGCTATGACTTCCTAAAAAATCATATGAAGCGCGAAATAACAAAGAAGGATTACGACACCGAAGACGAAGATATTGACAGTATGATTGTCAAATATAAATGGTCGTGTAGGGGCTATTAGTAATAAAAATTGATGAGCCGACTGGTATATACTTAATACAACCGCGCACCGAGATGGACGTGATGGTTATGACAGCTACTGAGAATTTTACAAAGATACTATCAACCAAAGATATAAAGGAAAAATATAACAAGGAGTTATATTGGGGAGGTAATGGCGTAGGCGATAGATGGGCTAAAAAGAAGTTCAATTATAGCGTCGTATATGCAAAGAAGCAACCGGCTTTGTATAGTGAAAATGATGATGATGAAATACCACCAGAAGTTCTCAGCCAATTTTTACAAACTAACAAAGAAAATGCAGGTATAATTGGGATATTCGTACATTCAAGAAGAACAAATATACAGCGAAGGCCTATTTGTAGTAATATAAAGAAGGCAATCACGAGTTCGCCTTGTGTCGTATGCGGAACACGCGATACGATATGCGATCACAAAAATGACCTATATAATGATGCCCGCGTCTTAAGTACAGAAACGCAGGTAATGAGCGATTTTCAGCCACTATGTAATCACTGTAATTTACAAAAAAGACAGGTTTGCAAAACCGAAGAACAAACAGGGAAATTATATTCGGCCAAAAATATACAGAGATACCGGGTTTATAATTTTGAGTTCCCTTGGGAAAAGAAGGTGTATGATAAAAACGACATAAATTGTAAAAATGCCACATTCTGGTTTGACCCTGTAGAATTTGAAGATAATATTCAATCCTATTCGCGCTATGTCATTCCTATTATTGAAGAGATAAAGCGTAAGGTAAAGGCCAATAAGCTCAAAGTAATACATTAAAAGCGCATAATACTTACGCGAATAGCTTCATAATCTTCTCAAAATATTCGGTTGATATTTCACAGCCTTTGAATTTTCGCCCTGTATTCTTACAGGCGACGGCTGTCGTCCCTCCTCCTAAAAATGTATCTAAGACTACATCGTTTTCCTTTGAATGTTTCTTAATTAATTCCTCAAATAAGCTTAGGCTTTTTTGCGTCGGGTGAAATCTATTCTTACCGCCTTGAAGCGGGAACATATATATGCCATTATCATATTTACTATTGAATGTCGGCTTCGCCCCTTTTATACCTAACAAAGCAATTTCGCGACAATTTGTTAGATAATTGACGCCCGAGTTTAAAGGCTGGGGGTTCGTTTTTATCCATTCAATGAAGCGGATTTGCTTGAACTTGTATTTTTCCATAAGCTCTTTTAGAAAGGAAATTTTCCATAAATCAAAGAATATAATTATAGTCCCGCCGTTCTTCAATTTTTTATAATATTCGCATATAAACTTTTCCAACATTTCCATATTAAACTCGCTATCCCAGAGACCGTAGTCGGTTTTAACGCAATATTTCTTCCCATATATAGTCCCATATTTCATATAATTATCCTTCTTGTCGTCATTTAATATGCTGTTTTCCGTTTTGTATTTCTCCCACTCTTCTTCGGTTTTTACAAACTCTATATTATTTTCTTCATTATGTTTAACCTTATTATAATGAGCGTTCATTCCAGTTTCTTTTGAAATAATGTATGGCGGGTCTGTTAGTATCAAATCCACAGAACCATCTGGAATAGTTGATAAATATTCTAAGCCATCTATGTTTTTAATTTCAAAAACTTCAGAGCTTTCCGCCATTATATCTATATCTATATCTATAATAATCAATAGTATTATAAATATTATTAAATATTAAAGAGAATCAATTTTTAATCCCTTCAATTTATTTCCAGATATTACATAATCAATAAAGTTAAAAAATATATAATAATATATGCTATGCTACGCTACGCATTCTACAATTGTCTTCATTTCTATATAGAGAGTGTGATAGCGTATCTCTTGGTGTATCTTGGTGTATCTTGGCTATTCTCTATAATTATTATAAATATAAGGATATTACCTTAGAAGTTCTTGAGACACTAGAATATTCTTATTTTTTCAATTTTTATAAATATCTGGTTGCTTTTAGATATCGGTAGATATAGCTTGATATTTATTTTTAATTTTCAATAATATAACATCAAATAAAATATACTTAGAAAAAACAATAAAAATTGATATTATAAAATATTATCAGTACTATAATATAATGCATAATAGTATCTACTTGCTTCAAGAAAGAGAGTTCATAAACTCTAATGAAAATATTTATAAAATAGGTAGGACGAAACAAGCGAACATACAAAGATTCAATCAATATCCAAAAGGATCTAAGCTTCTTTTACATATTGTATGTGATGATTGTGATATATTAGAGACAGAATTAATCAGGGACTTCAAAAATAAATATATACATAGAAAAGATATAGGTAATGAATACTTTGAAGGAGACTATAAAGAGATGATAAAAGATATCTATAATAAAATAACAAATTGCGAGAATATAGAAGATTTAAATATAAAAAATAATGATTATAGTAAATTGTGCTACAAAGATATAGACGATTTTATAAGCGATTTTGAAGAAAAAACAAAAGAATATAGTAAAAAAATCAATATAAAAGATATTGATGACTCTGATACATCTAAACCAAATATTATTGTCAATATACAGATAAATATTATTAAAGATATAGATATTGACAATAATAAAAAGAAGACGAAAAAGACTCAAAAAGATTTAAATATTGAAAAGATGCTGCTTAGACAGTCTCAAAAAGATGCTGAGAATAAAGAGATGCTGCTTAGACAGTCTCAAAAAGATGCTGAGAATAAAGAGATGCTGCTTAGACAGTCTCAAAAAGATGCTGATTATGAAGAGATAATGCAGAGAATAAAATTAGAATATCCTTATGGTATTAAAGAACCAAGGTTAAAGAAACATTTCTCTATTATAGTCCCAAAAGAATGCAAGACTTGTCATTTATATAAAATATTACCCTACGACTATATCTCAGATACTTGTAAGAAGACGGATATCGATAATTGTAAGCTATGTGTTAGTATCATATACAAATCAGCTAAAAAATGCAGAGAAGAGAAAACTACAAAATGTGAATGTGGTATTAATTACTATGCTAGTGAAGATAATACCGCAAGGCATCTTGCAAGCGACTCTCATATTAAAAGAATGGCTTTAGTAATAAACGGACAATATTATAAAAGAACAGAACTATTTGTTTTGGCTAAACAATACAAAATCCCATATTATAAAATTAAAAATAATGATGAATTAGTAGCTATTCTTAAAAATATTATTATAGATTAAATTTAAATATCATATTTTTTCTAACAAATTGTAAAATAAAAGCTATGTATCTATAATTATTATAAATATAAGGATATTACCTTAGCAGTTCTTGAGACACAGGAATATTCTTATTTTTTCAATTTTAAAATTTGAGTAGCGGAGCGTATCTTTCTGTTTTTTCAAAAATTTCAAAAGTTTTTTGGAAATTACAAAATAAATCAAGAGATACGCTCCGCTACTCAAATTTTAATTTTCAATTTTTAGAAAATCCTGGTTGCTTTTAGATATACCACAATATCTATATAATAATACTGAAATATATAAAAATTGACAATGCGCGCGTTAATACCTATTATTACAAAGCCTGTATAGAAAACCGGATAAGCCTTAAATAACTAATTGATAACAGCGCAAGCCTGGTATGACATCAATTTCTCTTATGGATATTATTTACACCGAAGCTTCGCTGGGCGAAAAGATATTCGGTGATAACAAAGCATATACTATTGTGTGTATCAGCAATACTTGCTCTATTTTTAATAAAATTACAAGGGAAGAGATAGAAAAGCACCGTGAGGAATATTATTGCGAGCATATTCCTAAAAAAATTGAAGAAGCTATGAAAATATTTACTTATTCAGAGCTTGGGATTACAACTAAAAAATATATGAAACTTATCCCCTTTAAATATCGCGACAATTATATGAACTTTTCTAATATGGATAGAGAACATTATCTATCTATATATGAATCAACTATAGATGCTTTTGGAGAGAAAATAAATAATAGCATTTATTACGAGAATATTCTTAGGCAAATGATAAAACAATTCAAATATTATATTATATTTAGTAATAATAATAATTATATATGGTACGAATTATATGGTAATCTTTATAAAAAAATGATGATAGAGCACTATGTATTTATAATATCTAAAATGAATTATGTATTGAAGAAAAAAGATTTTGAAGGAGAAGAACATCTTATTACTATTCTAAACAAGATAGTTAATATAGAAATCATAGCATAAGCTACATTATGCAATATATACAAGAATATTCTTATTTTTTAATTTTATTCCTTTCAATTTTTATAAATATCTGGTTGCTTTTAGAGACCCAATAATATCTATATAACAATACTGAAATATATAAAAATTGACGATGTGTGTGCGAATACCTATTATTACAAAGCCTGTATAGAAAACCGGATAAGCCTTAAATAACTAATTGATAACAGCGCAAGCCTGGTATGACATCAATTTCTCTTATGGATATTATTTACACCGAAGCTTCGCTGGGCGAAAAGATATTCGGTGATAACAAAGCATATACTATTGTGTGTATCAGCAATACTTGTTCGGCATTTAACAAAATTACAAGGGAAGAGATAGAAAAGCACCGTGAGGAATATTATTGCGAGCATATTCCTAAAAAAATTGAAGAAGCTATGAAAATGTTTACTTATTCGGAGCTCGGGATTACAACTAAAAAATATATGAGACTTATCCCCTCTAAATATCAAAACAATTATATGAACTTTTCTAATATGAATAGAGAACATTATCTATCTATGTATGAAGAATCAACTATAGATGCTTTTGGAGAGAAAATAAATAATAGCATTTATTATGATAAAATTCTTCAACAAATGATAAAACAATTCAAATATTATATTATACTTAGTAATGATAATAATTATATATGGCACGGATTATATGGTAATCTTTATAAAAAAATGATGATAGAGCACTATGTATTTATAATATATATAATGAATTATGTATTGACTAAAAAAGATTTTGAAGGAGAAGAACATCTTATTGGAATGTTTCAGCGTCTATTCACTATAGAAATCATAGAAATCATAGAGTAGAGCGAATAGCCGCGAATACCGAGCGCAGCCTAATCCCATCCCTCAAAATCCCAAGTATTTATTTAGATATTTTTCTAATTTCCTATTTAATCTGCTATTAAATCCTTCAAAACTGCTCGCATATTTATAATCTCTTTCCTCTTCAATATCCGTGCTAATATCCTCAAAGAAACTCCTTATATAGTTAGGATACGTTTCCTCTTTCTCCTCTATCTCTTGGATTATCTTATCTAATATTTTTATAGGATTCTCTTTCCATAACTCCTCGTCTTTTTTAATCAACAAATCATAATAATTGTATATATCGCCGTGATTATCTTGGTAATGTCTGTATAACGCGTGATATATTTCTTTTTTTAATTCATCTCGTAGTATTTTATCCCATTTCCATACAATTTTAATATAACTATTATCATCCAGTAAGAAGCAATATGTAATAATCTCCTTATTATCATATCTATCCTTATCATTGTCAAAGTCAGGATTATATATAAGGAATCTCTCAAATAATATCTCTATCATTATATCCCAAAAGTTCAATTGAGATATATTGGATTTAAGTATAATATGAATCACAGAATCTTTGTTATTTCCTATAATTGGAAAATTGCTCTTGTATATTGAGAAATAATTGTGCGTGCTTTTTAATCTAATATATTTGAAGATGTTCCATTTAACATTTTTATACTTCTTAATACTGCATTTATTTACGATATTGCGAATATTTGTAATACTATTGAATAACTCCTGTTCCTTATTATCCTTATTATCCTTGTTATGAAAGAAGTCTGTTATATTATACAAGTCCATTGGTGTTATCCCAGAATATCTTTTGGACACGAACAATTCTATTAAATATGCCAAAATTATTGATTCATATACCGACAATTCACCCAGCTTATCGCATTTTATCTTATCCTGAACCTTCTTAATAGCCTCGTAGATTATATCGTGATAATGGATATAAAAGGGCTTATCTGATATTTTGCATAATGGTATGTTTTCAAGGCTTTCTTTCTTATTTTTATAACTATCCAAATATTCCCAGAAATCATATACTCCGTACGATACTATTATTTTCCTTGATATTATACTAAGTATTACTAATAAGTGCGATTTACTATCAACGTCTGTAGCCTCCTTTTTCTTAATAATATCTATAACAATATTATAATAATATGTTAGGTATTTGATACAGTGATATCCCCAATCAACTCCTTCAACTCTTTTCTGTGTTTTTAAGCCTATCTTTAATTCTTCTATAATGCTGTTATAAGTTATATTATTCGCTTCCAATATTTTTATTATTCTGTCCTTGCTAACTATATCCTGGATTTTTTCCAATCTTATATTTTTTGATATCGGCGGAATATTGCAGTCATATCCGCATTTTATAAACAGCTTGTGGATATCATCTTTATTTTTATTCAAATCAAAGTAGATTTGTTTTTTAGCTCTCGTCAAAGCTACGTGGATATACGAATCATAAACCAATCCCTTCTCCTTATTACTTAGAAGTTTCAGAGATGATTCGGTTAATGATAATACAAATACTACATTTCTTCCGTCGCCCTTAGAAGAGCGAATAGACATAATACGCGTCGCCTCTATTGAATCCTTCGTGTTTATTACAGCACCTTCAGTATGCTTGTGTAAATACGCATATCTCGTATATTTTTTATCATATTTTTTAACCCAATAATCTTGTATTTTAGATTCTAGCTCAGAAGCTATAGTATTTGATTTCATAATCGGGAATATAATTAGAAAGTCATTAGGCAAGTACCCGTTCGTTTCTACTTCGTAATTGTAATAACCCATAATTTTATTACAGTAGATAGTGATTTTTTCGGCCATTATTTTATCATCGCCATAAATCCTTGGCAGATCGTCCATAATTATTATAGGTTCTGTATTGACAGTTTTAACTATATCATCGTCGCAAACAATAGGCGGCAAGTTGTGTTTTTCAAAGGCACACAATCTATTGATTTCGGCTTCCATATTTGAAACCTTGATGCGCCTGTTAATATTCACAGGTTCGCGGATATCTATTCGTATATTAGGTAGCCCCTCGCTTACTACGCTCGTTAAAAAATTGTTAGGATATTCCAGAGATTGCAATTTATCACCTACGACATTTACATAACACCCTGTATCATAAATTATCTTAGAAATAGCGTGTAAATAATTTACGGGCAAATCTTGAACTTCATCTATCCATATCTCCGTCTCCTTGCTCAGCTGTATATATTGCCCGGCATATCTCATATATCCGTTCTTGATTTTTGTAGCCCCTTTCTCGGCGATGTTATCAACTATTCCCGAGAAATAATTTGCCCCACTCTCTTTGGAATTGGCGAGATTAAAGCAGAATGAATCTATCGTTCCTATAATAACAGTACATTCTCTACGGGAACTGGATTTTTTATTACAATACTTGATTACATAGTGCTTCTCGGTATTCTCCTCCGTATCATTTATAATATTTTCTATATGAAACACATTTTCCCCATTCGCATATTTGCTCTTTTGGTCTTGTAATTCCTCATATATCACAGTTTTTGCCGAATGCTGTTTGGTAAGAATAATATATGTCGTCTTATCAATATTTTCACAGATAGATTTCCAGATTCCATATGTTTTGCCATTTCCCGCGCCCTGCTGATGGACGCTCAAAACCGATTTAATAGTATTATCGTCATCCCAGAAATCCCATATATTATCTGGTTTCATTTGTAAAAACCGTATCGTCTCATTTAATGTCTTGTACTCCTTTAATTCTATCATACTGCTCTTTATCTTTTTGAGTTCTATTTTGAATATCTTATCGGCTATTTCCACGAGAATATACTCGTATGTTTTATTAAACGATTTATATTTCCAATCATCCGTAAATATTAGTAGGAAATTATTGGAAGACAATTTATCTAATGTTATTCCAGTATTACCGTCAAGCAACCATATGATTTCTTTACCAAATTTATTCCAATCATTAAATCTCTTAGTAATATCTTCCTCTGATATATATGAATGCTGAATCTCTAATGTCTGTCTATTATTCAATAGGATATCTGCTCTCCTACAAGTATTACTATTACTATTGCTGGGGGCACATAAAAATTTAACTTCGCGCATATCTTGCGGAAATAACCCCTCCATTTTATTATGCCATAACCCGGGCATTCATATAATAATATTTGATACTTATTATTTATATCAATATAATCATTTTTTACTACCAATATCTATGGTGTCCGTCTATAAAATAAAAAATGATTTAATATTGTTAGTAATTACCATAGCCATTAGAGACTCGCGGATACTCGCAGGATACTCATAGAATATGTCTAACATTATTGATGTCATAAATACTGAGGAGGCTATTGGGCGTAAGATGATGATTGGCGGAGACAATATCAAGCAGATGGCAATATTTAGTCGTGTATCTAAGCTATTTAATAGGATTGTTAAGAATGATATGGAGCAGCACCGTAATAAATATATAAAAATGCAAATCCTCAAGAAGATTGATGTAATTATAACAAACAAGATGTATTCTATGATAAAAAATCAAGGTAATAAAAGGAATATTTACAAAACCCTTGAAGAATATGACGAGGATTTGCGCGAACTAGCGAAACAAATATATGTCAAGATATACGACGATATTATCAGCGATCTTAATATGGTTTATCGCGAATATATATTTGAAGGAAGTATAACAAATAACTGTTATGAAGTATATCTCTTCGGAATAATGGAAAAAGAATATTCAAAGTTTATTGAATACCTTGAAAACGATTTTGAGATACCACAGATACCACAGATACCACAGATATTCATATAAAGATTGTAATATCAATAATAATATTACGATGCTTATTCCTACGATTTTTAATACTTTTCCCGAGTGTATTCCTAAAAAAGGCATATTACACATCGGTGCCCATATGTGCGAAGAAAGAGTATTGTATAACAGTATAAATATAAGGGATAAGGATACATTATGGATTGAAGCTATTGGCGAAATCGTGGCATATGTAAAAAAAATTAATGAAAATATCAATATAGTTCAGGCGGTTATAACTGACAAGGACGATGAAGAGCTCAGCTTTATGATAACCAACAATAAAGAATCATCTTCTATTTTTAATTTTGGAACACACGCTATAGAACATCCTCATGTCTTTGAAATAGAAAGACGCCGATTAAAATCAATAACACTAAATACGCTCTTTGAGAGAAATAATATACCACACGATAGATTTGATTTTATTAACATAGATATCCAAGGAGCCGAATTGAAGGCTCTCAAAGGAGCTGTGCACATTCTGCCACATATCAAAGCAATTTATGCAGAAGTTAATGAAAAGATGCTTTATGAAGGCGCTGGGCTCTTGCCTGAATTAGATGAATATCTAGCTACCTTTAATTTCACAAGAGTTATCACAAATATGACACAACATGGATGGGGCGACGCTTTATACATCAAAAACTATGTCAGTCCGGACATTCATATGAATGATATAGATACTATGAACTATATGAATAGAAATGATATTATTTAAGGGAAGCATGAAAATGTAATGTAATTTATTTTAGAATCAGGAGATGGGGTAATTTTGTAATATTCGTACTCACTTTCTTTAACTGGTATAATATTTTCTAAAAATCTGCGATTCTCGTAATAGCCTAAGATTTCTGTTTGTCTTTCATATATTTTATTGATTTCTCTTAATATATCTAAGTATATTGGCGATTCTATTTTTTTGCTCTGTAATATTAATGGCGTTATTGTATCCGTTTGAGCATTATAATTAATTATTAACCGCGGTATATAAATAATCACTACATTATCTTGCGGATATCTAGAATATAAATAGTTATCAATACAATAAGAAATATTATAGTAATTAATATAATTATAATAATTTATATAATAATCCTCGTCATAATCAGAGCCTACATCAATATGTAGGCCTTCAACTAAACTGCTGACCTTCAGCAATTTATTATTAGTCTTTTCAATATCCTTTTCATATAAATCTGCTACAATCCCTAATATTTTATTCAATAAATCATAATTGAGAATATCAAAATAATTCTTTGCTGTAGCCATTACTATAGTTATTCTTAGTATTCTTAGTATTTTTATTATTTTTATTCATATATAATTATTCATATGTTGTGAGGTATTGTAAAAATGACTTATGAAATAGCTATATTTTTTATAATTATGATATTTGAAATAGTAAATACTGTTTTATTATTGTGTAGCCTAATGTTAAACATCAAGATATTGAATATTACCCATAATATACAGAGCAAAAACAAGATACAAAACCCATCAGCATCATTAGCTGATATGGCTGCCGATATGATGAGCTGTGATAACTGTGATAACTGTGATAACTGCGAAGCTAACCGCGATAGCCGTAAGGAAAATGATAATGTTAATTTATTAGGAAATAATCAGCAAGGAGAGTCAAGGGAATGGACAGAGATTAAGATTAGCAAATAAAAGGGAAGCTCATATTTTATATTGAAATCGGTAAGGTCGTTTTTCCCTCGCGCCCTTTTCTATTATTATACAGTTATATGCAAAGGATATCATCTTAATATTATCAAGATGCATTATAGGCGTATCTATATTTTGTTGTAAAAACTCGCTATTAACGCAATCAATTATATTTTTAAATAATTCCACGGCAGAATTAGGATTTTTATAACCGTATCTAGTAGGATAATTATATATCTCGCTTTTCGTCCAATAGCTCGTTTCAATATCTTCAATTATATAAATACCGCCATCTTCCAATATAGGAAATAGTTTATTAAATGTCAGTATTTGATGCTCGGGAATATGAGAACCATCGTCATTTATAAAAAATATCGGGTGTCTAAGAATACTTATAAATCTATCAAGGTCATTTGCCTTACTCTGGTCTCCTTTAAATATCGTATGTCTTTCGCTGGAATTATCAATATTTATATCATATCCATAGATATGCGCGCTTATAAACAATTCTAACCACATTTTTATAGAATTAAATTGTTCAACCCCTATCTCTATAATTCCACCTTGTCTATCATAAAACTTGCTTATAAATTGCGGGAAGATTTCGTGATACCTGTGATGTGTTATTTTATCCGAACTATATTTCATTCCTAGTATTTCCATAGAATTCATCTTTTTATTAATAATAACTATATCCAATACCTTATATAATAATCGTATATCTCTAATAGGATGAGTGATAAAGGATGAGTGATAAATATATAGTTACTATAGATGCAAAGGATAATAAAAATAAAATTAAATATTTTTTAATCAATAAGACAAAACGCAAATTGCACAATTTAATAAATAACCATATGAAACAGCAGGTTGAAATAGAACACAATAGGAATGCTAAGCAATTTAATAGGATTGTTAAGAATGATATGGATATGCATCGTAATAAATATATCAAAAGGCAAATCCTCAAGAAGATTGATGTAATTATAACAAATAAAATGTATTCTATGATTAAAAATCAAGGAGCATGAAAGCAATAAATGGTATCCCGTATGGTCCCTACAGTTAGAAAAAAAGTAAGACTTAAAATGTTATTATTTTTGAAAAATATAGTAAAAAATGATACAAGTCATATTTATATATTATTACAATGACTACCATTGATACGAATGAAACTCTTCTATCTCAGACAGAAATTTATAATTTATACAAAAATATCTTTGACAATATGAATTATGTAGACGAAAATGAATGGGAAGATTTTAAGAATGAGCATATTGATAATCTTTGTAAGGTAATGGATATCACCGATATTAAGAAAATTGTAAATAAATATTATGTCATCGAAGTTATCGGTGATATGAAAAATGAATATGGTACAGACTTTAATACTGATTTAATACAGAAAACTATGGAAACCAGATATTATAACAGTTTATTTTACAATATTGTAAATGAATTTATTGAGACTGAAAAAATATCAATAATATCAATGATTGATAGTGACTATGCGAGTGATGCGGATACAGAAGAAGAATATTGAAATATATATATATAATTGTTTAATATATATTAGTATAAATGATTATATCAATCGGTCTTCAATGTACAAACTATAATTATAAAAAAAATTTTAAACCTTCATGTTTTTTACCATTTGATTTGATGTTTGCAACACCTTCTTTTGTTTTTGATATGTTAGAATTATTACTCGAAAAAAATATGGATATAGAACTTTTAGTTAGAGAGCATTTTTTTTATTGTAAAAAAAGAGCAAATATGAATGGTTCTATATGGCCTGCAAAAGCCGAACATTATTATACATCAGATGAAGGTTTTGCCCTATATAACGAAAAATATAATGTTATATTTCCTCATGATGAAAACAATGAAGGAAGTATTGATAAATATATTAGAAGATTTACAAGATTAAAAGATATTATATTAAATACACAAGAATGCTTATTTTTTACATATACGTCCCAATCGTCTTTAGAAGATGGTAATTTCACGATAGATGGTAATAATGTTGTATGTTATGCGTATAATAGTTTATCAAAGATATATGATTTAATTTGAAAGTTTAGAAATAATTATAAAATGGTTGTATTTGACACAATAAGCGAAGAACCTTTACATTTATTAAATGAAAATATTATATATTGTAAATTAAAAAGATGTAAATATTTAAATGATTTAATACCACAGATGAACGAATATAAGTATTTATTTGAATAAAAAATGATTAATATTATATATAATTTAATATTATATGATATTTGAAATAATAAATACTATTTTGTTATTGTGTAGCCTCGCAATAAATATCAAGATATTGAATATAGCAAATAAGATGCGACCCCCTAAAATATCACTCGCTGATATAGCATCTGATATGATGAGTTGCGATAACTGTGATGCTCGCGACGCTTGTAATAACGGTGAAGTCCGCAAAAGTAGCAATAGAAACGATGAAAATAATGTATCGCCGCAAGATAATGAAAATGATAATATCAATTTATTAGGAAATAATCGGCGAGACCAGTCAAATCTGGGAGGAGAGCAAAGAGAATGGGTAGATATTAAAATTAACAAATAGAAAATGCATTATATTATATATTATATTAAATATAATAATCGTATATATCTAATAGAATGAGTGATAAATATTTAGTTATTATAGATGCGAAGGGCATTAAAAAAAAAATAAAATATTTTTTAATCAATAAGGCAAATCATAAATTGCTTCATATAATAGATAACTATACAAAATCGCACAAACCACATAAGACAATTACTGGAGGTATGACTGGAGGGACTAAGGGGCAGACTGATAAACATTTATTTAACCCATCGGTCCAGCCATTTAATCCATTTGGAACACCAGCTACTGCTCCATCTCCTGCTGCAACTAACAAGCCTAAGAGTAAGAGTCCTAAGAGTAAGAGTCCTAAGAGTCCCAAAGTTCCTAAAGAAATTAAAGATATTATAGGACAAGAACATTCCGGTAAGAAAGAGTATATGACATATACTTCATATGTATATCACGATGAATATATTGAATTTAAAAAATATAATGAAATTAATATAGAAATTCCTGCGTTAACTAATCTTACAAAAGAAAGAAGAGGCAAAATAATACAAAATGTAGAATTAGAAAGTAATAGAAATGGTATGACAAATAAGGGTGCTATTTTATATAAAGGAAGTAATCCTCCAAAAATAGGTACTATAATCGCCGGAAATTCAGGTAGACCCGGTGGTGCTTGTGGTAATTTTGACGGAACATTAGTTAATATTAATCCAAATCATAGAACACAAGAGGAAGATATAATATCTAATTGGTTTATGACTTATATGTATAATAAAAATATAACGGAAGAGGAAGCAAAAATATATTATGGTAATAAATTATTTGAATATACTATATTTAATAGATGGGGATTACTATTTCCTTACGCTAAAAGAACTGATATTAAAAATTATTATAAAACTATTCAAGGTATAAATTATAGATACGCCAAACCGAATGATTATGCAACAGCATGGACTATAGATAATGTATATTTAAGTGATAAATTTTATAAGTATAAAGCTTCGCGATATATTCACGAAAATCAATATAAGACGACGCTTGTATTTGTAGCAGGACCAAACAATAATAATCCCGGAACGAATGGAGAAATTAATTCAGTATTTAGAACATATAACAAGGAAACTGATAAATACTTTCATTTATTTATGAATGGAGTTGAAGCTGCGTTATTTGCTGGATTAATTGCTATGGTATATAGTAAATGTAATGTAGCACTATTAGTAAATGTGTCTGGTGGTCTATATCGCGGAACTCATGATAAAGAGGATTATAAACATGCTTATATAAATAGTTTAGATAATTTATTAATGAACGTACAAATTAATGGTGTAGAATTGGGTAGTTATTTTGATGCCGTATATTTATTATAAACTTATAAAAATTGATTTATAGGTTTATAATAATTATATTACTTACAATGTCGTACTTATATATGCTATTGGATATTGTTAGTAGTCTCCTTATTTTAGTATCTTTCACATTTGCTGTTAGTGTAAAAGATAAAACTAATAAAAAGCGAGAATGTGAAGAAATTACAGAGAATGAAATAATAATATTATCAAAATGCAATAATATTTTTTGGGCAAATTTGTCGTATAATCCTCATGCGGTTGAATTATTAAAGAAAAGATTTGAATATGAAAAAAGTTTAAGTGAAGAAGAATATAATAGATTGCCGCTATGTAATAAAATAAATTGGGTTATCATATCTATGAATGAAAATGCTATTGAACTCATTAAAGAAAGAATAGAATATGAGAAATATTTAGGATATAATTATAAATTCCAAGACAATATAGATAGTTCTTGTGGAAAAAATAGAATAATTTGGACTACAATGACATCTAATAAAAATGCTATTGAATTGCTAAGAGATAGAGTTAAATATGAAAAATCATTAGATATAAAAGAATATAATAAATTGGACAGTAAAATTAATTGGAATACAGGTTTAACTTCTACTAAAAACGCTGTACTATTATTGAAAGATTTGCTCATAGATTAGGAATATTACTTGTGTAATTTAAATATTTAAATATAGACATTATATAGATAATGACAATAGAATCTTTAGATAATATATCAACATATAGCATAATTATAATTGGAATATATATTGCCGTAGCTGCTACAATAGTTCCTTTTACAGTTATGGGTGAAAATATACGAAAAACTATTCAAGAGAACCCTTATTTTCAACATATTTTGACTTTTTCTATTATATTCTTTTTAATAGTATTATTTAACAAGATTCCTTCAAATGTTCCATTAAATGGTTTATATTCTATTATAAATAGTCCAAATGGTGAATTATTAAAATTATTCGGGATTTCTATATTAATATATGCTCTATTTATAATGTCTTCAAGAGCATCTTTAATGTTTACATCAATAATATTAGTATTACTTTTAATATTATTCATATTAAATACAATTGCTCTAAAGAAAAAAGATGAGAAAAATGAAGAAGAATATAATAAATATGTATTATCTAAAAATATAATATTTATTATTATAATATTATTATGTACTACAGGGACAGTTATGTATATCATAGATAAGTATAAAGAATATGGTGATAATTTTACTATATTGACATTCCTATTTGAAGACCCTAAATTTAATACTACCAAATCTAAAAGTATAGTAAAAAAACCTAAGATACATTAGATTTTTCACAATACACATATTAAAATTATATAGAATAATTAAGGCCACACCAAAACCCTATATAATTATATTTGGCAAAATCTTTAGGTGTTATTTCCATATCTTGTATGTCTTCCTTAGGTATAATATCTAATGCTTCTAAAAAATGATGATCGTCATAATATCCATAATATTTGGTTTGTTTATCATATATTTTACTAATCTCTATTAGTATAGTAAAATATGTAGGAGATTTTAATACGGGACTTTTGAAAATCTTTCCATTTTTCTTATCAATTACTATAAGATTTTTCAAGGGATAATCTTGAAATAAATAATTATCCATACAATACAAGATATTCCCATAAGTTATATGATAATACATATTACAATAATAATCTTTGCCATCGTTTTTAGTAATAATTAATGTATTTATTTTTTTGTTTAGTTTTGTTAAAGTTCTAGTAATAATATCTATATCTTTTTTATACATATCGGCAACTATATCTAATAATTTTTCTAATAAATCATAGGTTAGTAAATCTAAATAATTAGTAATCATTACTATTATTATATGACATCTCTTTTATAAGCTTTTCACAATATACTTTACCATTATGTTGTTCGTTTTTCTATAAAATATTAAAATCTCAAAAAATGATTTAAGTATTATAACTAAATATTATTAGTGATGTGCATATACGATGGATGCAATAATTGGACTGGCTATAATTTTGAAGGATTAAAGGCACGGTATTGCTCTGTTCATAAAAAAGAAGGTATGGTTAATGTTAAATCAAAAACTTGCATTCACGAAGGATGTAGAAAAATACCTATATTTAATACTGAAGGAGAAGCAAATGCTTTATATTGTGCTACACATAAAAAAGAAGGTATGGTTAATGTTAAATCAAAAACTTGCATTCACGAAGGATGTAGAAAAATACCTATATTTAATACTGAAGGAGAAGCAAATGCTTTATATTGTGCTACACATAAAAAAGAAGGTATGGTTAATGTTAAATCAAAAACTTGCATTCACGAAGGATGTAGAAAAATACCTATATTTAATACTGAAGGAGAAGCAAATGCTTTATATTGTGCTACACATAAAAAAGAAGGTATGGTAGATGTTAAACATAAAACTTGCATTCACGAAGGATGTAGAAAACAACCTACATTTAATACTGAAGGAGAAGCAAATGCTTTATATTGTGCTACACATAAAAAAGAAGGTATGGTTAATGTTAAATCAAAAACTTGCATTCACGAAGGATGTAGAAAAATACCTACATTTAATACTGAAGGAGAAGCAAATGCTTTATATTGTGCTACACATAAAAAAGAAGGTATGGTTGATGTTAAATCAAAAACTTGCATTCATGAAGGATGTAGAAAAAGACCTACATTTAATACTGAAGGAGAAGCAAATGCTTTATATTGTGCTACACATAAAAAAGAAGGTATGGTAAATGTTAAAGATAAAACTTGCATTCACGAAGGATGTAGAAAAATACCTACATTTAATACTGAAGGAGAAGCAAATGCTTTATATTGTGCTACACATAAAAAAGAAGGTATGGTAAATGTTAAAAATAAAACTTGCATTCATAATTGGTGTACTACTCGTGCAACTGATAAATATGACGGATACTGTTTGAGATGTTATATATATACTTTTCCTGATAAGCCTGTCGCGCGAAACTACAAGACGAAAGAGAGAGCTGTTGTAGAGTTTGTTTGTGAAAGATTCCCAGAACATACTTGGATTACAGATAAAAAGGTTAATGATGGCTGTTCTATGAGAAGACCGGATATATTAGTAGATTTAGGGTATCAAGTGTTAATAATAGAGATAGATGAGAATGCTCATCAAGATTATGATTGTAGTTGTGAAAATAAACGCATAATGGAATTGTCTCAAGATGTAGGACATAGACCTATTGTATTTATTCGGTTCAATCCTGATAGTTATATAAAATATGATAAAAAAATACCTTCGTGTTGGGATAATTATAAAAATGGTATTTGTGTTGTTAAATATAAGGATGATTGGGAATACAGATTAAGCATTCTAGAAGAACAGATAAAATACTGGACTTCTTCGTGTAATAGTACAACTATAACACTTGAAATTATTCAGCTATTCTATGATACTTAAATAAAAAATCATTATATTTACTTATCACGATGTATCCAACCATAATTTATAGGTATCAAACTTTTTGATACTTCCTTGAAGACACAAAGTAATAAACATGTAATGAATATTTTTTACAGAACTTTGTGCCATTTTTAAATCTTCAAGGGTGTAAAATACCGATTTAACAGCAAAAAATATTCAAATTAGTAAAAAAATGGTTATAACATAACGTGTTCTATGCTGTTCATTATTGCTTACATTTTAATAGCATATTAAGAGACGTTTTTGTTATTTATATGATATGTTGGTTCTATTATGTGTTTTAATTCTTTAACTTCATTATATATTTTAACCCACCTTGTTAATGATTGTTTTTTAACAACCAAAAATATTACATACATAACATAATCTAAACTAAAACGATTAGATAAGTAATATTTAACTGCTGATAATTTATAATCTTCTGTTTTATGTTTCATTATAATTACCTAATAAAAATAAATAAGGTTTTGTCTCATTTTACACCTTCAAGGGTTTAAACTATTTGATAAAAACTATTAATTTATTATGTGTTAATACAACAAATAGTTCATCAACTTCAAAGAGTTTATTCGCAATTATATTAAAAAAATTTAAAGTAACTTATGTTTTTTTAATTTTTTAATTAAATCTGCTTTGTTTAGATACAATGTTTTATTATCTATTTTTTTGGTAATTTTAATTTTATTACTAACAGCTATATCCTTTAATTCTTTTAATGTATATTTTGCTGCTCTATCACCTATTATCTGTCTCCTCTTCGGAGATGAATGTCCGCAATTTATCTCCCTCTCTTTTTTCCCCAACCCGCAAATCGTATCATAACCATGTTTTTTTAATTTTTTAATTAAATCTGCTTTGTTTAGATACAATGTTTTATTATCTATTTTTTTGGTAATTTTAATTTTATTACTAACAGCTATATCCTTTAATTCTTTTAATGTATATTTTGCTACTTTTGCGCCTCCTGTTCCAGACGAAGAGGCCTGGAGGTCTTCGGGGTTTTCCGTGCGCTTTCTCATCGTACTGAACGCATATCTCATCCAACGTTTGGTATATTTGTTCGCAAGGTGTATCTCAATAGCTATCTCGCGAAAATTGAAATATTTTACAATCAGTTTGACACGCTGCTCAAATTGTTTTTCCTGTTCTGGTTCCAGTGCTAATTTCTGTGGATTCCTATCTTGCTTTTTGCAACTATCGTTAAATTCTTTTAATCCAAATTTTTTTAAAAGTAGTTTATTCATCATATCTGCATAATCTTTCTCACTATAAAGAATTAAAGGTAGTATTCGTTCTGGTCCGCCTGTTGATTCATAAAATCTTTTATTATTGAGGTCTAATTGAATTAAATCACGTGGTAGTGTCTCAAAATGGACCAGATGATAAAGGTTTCGTTTTATATGGCATGCTCTGTCACTATCGTCGTCTAATGTAACATACTCAACGTTATATAACATATAAATATTACATATACAATAAATTAGAATTAATAGTCCATATTTTTTAGATCGATGTTCTTTGGCGACACCTATCCATGATATAGATAATGTTCTTGCAACACTTTCATTTGCTTCATCATTCATAGAGGCAGTTACACTACGTGTATTATACTTTTTGAGAGGTATAATACGGTCTCGTTCAGTATAATAACATATTAAAACTGCTACATTATTGCTTCGCCATTCCTTCTCATCCACAACCCCCTCATTCACAAAAAAAATTTCAAATGTTGTATTCCCAACACCGTCATCAGTTTCTATTAATTTAACAACTAACTGATTATTTCGTAAAATTAGTCTTATATTGTCTACAACACACTTATATTCTTCCATAATTTGAAAATTTTATAACTACTATTTAAATACAAATATTAAATAAAAATCATTATCAAAAGATATTACATATACATATACACATAATGGCGCTACAAATTATTTTTAGTAGACACTGACTTGTTCTACTCTTGACTGTCTAATATTACTTCTCAATTCTCGTATAATCTTAATGATAGTATCCGGATTTTCGTTCTTGAACTTCTCCATCAATTCATCAACAATCTGCTTTGTCAAACTAGACATAGTGGTGTGATTATAATAAATATATAATATTAATCATTTTTTACACATTTGTTGTAAAATAGAACAAATAAAATAGGTAAATAGTTTATTTTTGTAATATAATATTTATATGTATTATATATAAGAGATATATATATGGATTTACTAAATAATATGGTTAATAATAAGGAGAAATTTTTACAAGATTTAAGAAATTTTACAGATAAATTATATGAAAAAGATAATAGGATAAAAAATAAATCATTAGGTTGGGAGGTTATAGCAAAAAAATTGAATAAAGATGAAGATAATATGAAGATATCTATAAATAAAAATATAGCATCTTCAGATGATAATATGAATTTAATAATAAGTACATTAAATAGTGATGAAGATAAAGATAATGAGTTATATCGTATAATTATGAATAAGAATAGAATTATTACGCTATCTATAAATATGCTAAACTCAAGTGAAAATTATAATAAAATTACTGAAAATAAACTAAATAATAATAATACAGAGATTAATCTAATAAATGAAAAAATTCGTGATAAAATGAGTTCGTCAAATGTTCAAAAAAAAACGATGAGCCAATCAAAATATTCTCATTCGTATAAAAGCAGCAGTTCTCTTGAATCTATGTTACTGAATAATATTAATATTAATAGTGATAATTCTGAATTATTATTAATAAATGCTATAGGCGATGGAGATTGTTTTATAAATGCTGTTTTTGACTATGGGTTATATACAGGTAAATTGTCGGATATCTATGAACGATTAATAAATTTAGAGTTATTGATTGCAAGCGTACAAAAATATAAAAATAGTATAGATAAGGTAAAATCGTTTTTTGTAGAAAATCCTAAATTAGATAAATTAAAAAGTGAAGAATACGCAACAATTTTAGAAAATAAACTAATAAAAGAAAGTGATAAAGATACAAGGGCTTTTAAAGAAAAATACAAAGTACCCAAAGAACAAATACTAATGTGTTATCATCATCCATATCCACAAGATAGAGAAATCTTAAGTAAAGAATATGAAATAGAAAGGAAAAAATTTATAAATTTCATGAAATATATACAAGTATTATATATATATACTTATGGCAATAAGATAATAATTAAAAAACTTACTGAAACTTTTAATATTGCTAAAAAAGCAGATCTATTAAATCATTTTGATTTTGATACAACATTTATAGAACATATTAAAAGTAATTACTATGATAAAAAAGGTAATCTAATAGAACCTATAAATATTCCAGATTTTTTAGATGATTATATGAAATTTTATGCCCGTACAAATGGATATTATTCAGGACAAGATCAAATATTAATATTTAAAAAAATTTTTTTCAAAAAGTTAAAATTAAAAAGTTCTGGTCAACCTATTCCATGTTTTTGGTTAAATTATGATTTTGTAGGTCATATTAATTTATCTATAAAAAATATAAAGTTTATGAAAACACTACAAGAAAGTTTAGAAGAAGACAAAAATAAAAAATTTATATCCATTATAAGAGACGGAGAACATTTCAAATTATTTTTGTATAGAGACCAAACTATATATGTTAAATCTATATATGAATAAAAAATTCAATAATCTATTTGTATTCATAATATCTCAATCTTACGAATCAATTTATTACATATCTTCTAAACTCTAAACACTCTCTATACCGCAACAAATATACCCTTATTCTTTGATAATTGATTCCAATCCAATTTATTTCCATATTTCAACTCTTTGTATTCTTCAGGGGTCAAACTCATTTCATATTCAACTCTCTCTTTTATCAATTCGTGTGCATTTTCATTAATACACAATGCTCTCCAGTTTATATTTTCACGATTTTTTTTTAGCAATTCAATAGCATTGGGATTTTTAGATAACATAAACCAATCTATATTTTTTTGATTCTCATTTAACATTTCAATAGCTCGCGGATTTGTATTTATTGATAATATACTCCACTCTATTTCATCTTTATTTTTTTCCAACAAATCAATAGCATTGGGATTTCCAGATAAATATCCCCACGTTATATTATCTTCATTTTCCTTTAACAAATCAATAGCATTGGGATTTATAGATAGATTAAACCAATCTATTTTATTTCGCAATCTTCTGTAATCTATCATACTCATATTCTTTTCTATAATTGCCCTTTCTCTCAATAATTCAATCGCTCTCGGATTTGTATTGCTTGATAATTCAAACCAATTTATTTTATCAACATTATCTTTTAATATGTCAATAGCATTTGGATTTGCTGATATATATGACCAATCCAACACATCATAAATATCTATTTTTTTATATTCTTCCTCACTTAACCCTTTTTCATATTCAATTCTTTCTTTAATAAATTCAATAATTTGAGGATTTTCATTATCGCTAAAATTATTTATACATACTCTGTTTTCTTCGTAATATTCCGGAACATTAATTTTCTCGTATTCAATCCTTTCCTTAATCATATCCACTGCTTGTTGTTTTTTGTTGTTCGATAAATAAGCCCATTGAATTTTTGAAGGATATTTCTTTAAAATGTCTATCGCTTCTCCATTAATACAACACACTCTCATCCAACTTATTTTTTTTTCTTTTATTAACATATTATATTCTTCTTCTGTCAAAGTGTTTTCATAATCTGCTTGTTCCATCAACAACTCAGAAGCACACGGATTTCCAGACAATGTGTACCAATCAAGTTTTTCTCTTGGAACCCAATCTCTCAAGACATACTTAGAAGGAAGCAACTTTTTATAATGCTCTACGATTTTATCGTGAACATCATGAGGCAAACTATTAATACTTATATTATCTTGATTAAAAGCATTGTCCGTTTCTTTATATAAGAGACATTTAACAATATTAGATTGAATACTAGACATATCGGCTAACATTGCTGGCGTAATAAAAGTATTGTTACTCATTATACTCTTATGATGCTTACAAGGTTTAACTTTGACTTAACTGTAAATCACTTAAAAATAGTGATATACTTGCTATAGTAAAAAATATATTTATTCCTATCAATTTTTACAAAAAAAACATTAAATAAAAATATAAAATATAAATATATATCTAGCCATCATTAAATCTAAACTGCCACGAAGATTCCCTTGTTCTCTGATAATTGTTTCCAATCCAATTTATTTCCATATTTCAACTCTTTGTATTCTTCAGGTGTCAAACTCATTTCATATTCAGCCCTTTCTTTAATTAATTCAAAAGCATTTTCATTTAGACACAACAATCTCCAGTTAATTTTTTTACGATTTTTCTTTAACAATTCAATCGCATTAGGATTTTTACACAAATTTGCCCAATGAATTTTTTTACGATTTTCCTTTAGCAATTGAATTGCATTTGGATTTACAGATAATATATCCCAATCAATCACATTTTTATTTTCTTTCAACCAATCAATAGCAGCTGTATTTTCCGACAACATTTCCCAATTAATTTTATGCGGATATTCCTTTAACAATTCAATAGCATTGGGATTTGTCGTCAAATCATCCCAATCTATTTGGTCTCCCAATTTCTTATAATCTTTATTACTCATATTATTTTCTAGAACTGCCCTTTCTCTCAACAAATCAATCGCGAGGGGATTTGTATTGTTAGCTAACAACGACCATATAATCTTTTTGGGATTCGCCTTCAATATATCAATAGCACTTGGGTTTACTGTCAAACAACACCAATCAATTACATCAGTTTCTTCTAACATATCATAGTCTTCCTCACTTAACCCTTTTTCATATTCAATTCTTTCTTTAATAATTTCAATAATTTGAGGATTTTCATTATCGCTAAAATTATTTATACATACTCTGTTTTCTTCGTAATATTCGGGAATATTGATTTTCTCATATTCAATCCTTTCCTTAATCATATCCACAGCTTGTTGTTTTTTGTTGTACGATAAATAAGCCCATAGAATCTTTGAAGGATATTTCTTTAAAATGTCTATCGCTTCTCCATTAATACAACACACTCTCAACCAATTTATTTTTTTTTCTTTTATTAACATATTATATTCTTCTTCTGTCAAAGTGTTTTCATAATCTGCTTGTTCCATCAACAACTCAGAAGCACACGGATTTCCAGACAATGTGTACCAATCAAGTTTTTCTCTTGGAACCCAATCTCTCAAGACATATTTAGAAGGAAGCAACTTTTTATAATGCTCTACGATTTTATCGTGAACATCATGAGGCAAACTCTGAAGGTTTATTTTTGAATTGTCTTGAATAATGGGATTTACCGATTTCTTGTATAGAAGTTTTTCTACAAGTTTGGATTGAATACTCGCCATCTCACCAAACATCTCGGGTGTGATAAAATTGTTGATCATCTTCTTATACTCCTTAAAACCCGTTAGGGCTGTACGGAGGACTTGTGAGGGGCTTACAGGGCTTACGATGGCTTAACGGTAAGGCACGTAGGACAGTTGGGCGACAATTGATAGTAATAAAATATATTTATTACTATCAATTTTTGAGAAAAAATAAAAAAATTGGAAAAAAATTAGTTTGAGAATAAAGCACCTCTTATTTTTTTTAAGAATTATTTGGATTTTATATTTTGATTTTTTGATTTTTTGTTTTTTTGATATTTTAACATTTTTTTCGTTAAATATATAAATATTTAAATATATTAGTATATTAAGAGATATAAATAGATAATGTTAATACCTAAGACATATTCTTGCGGAATTTGTAAAACACAACCAGACCAAATATCACACCATAAAACTCATATTTTAACACAAAAACACAAAGATAAGTATGAATTATTTGAACTTAAATTATCAAAATTATCAGAAGAACAGTTGTTAAATAAATATAATACAACAAGTATTAAAGATATATGTGAGCAGTTAGAGACTGTAATTTATAAATTAAATGATAATAATAATGATAATAATAATGATAATGATATAAATATAAAAATTGACAATCAATCTTCAGAAGAAGATAAACAACTGATGGCGGATAATATCAATAGTATTTCTAACAAGGAAGCTCTCCGCGACAAGATTCATGATATCCATAATTTATTGAGAAATAATGGTGCCGGATATGGAATGAATGCTCTCAAAGTTTTTAATATCTTATTTGGTCTTAAGAAGATTGAAGAGAAGGGTTTGGTTGATAAGGTAGGTTTAAGTGATATATGCAAATTCTCATATCTACTTGAAAAGGCTAAAAATAATAGTGATGAAAAATTAGTAGATGAAATTTTTGTTGAATTATTTGATAAAGTTCTTCAAGATATTTATGATAATGAAAAAATTAAAGATTTACTATTTTATGAAATTCCTAAAAATATGAAAGGTAGCGTTTTAAGGCATCTTGTTATAGAAATTAATGATATTACAAAAATTGAAAATGATTGTAATGTATTACTTTCTGGTAAAATTTACGAATATTTTATTGGAAGAGATGAAAGTGCTATCAGTGAATTAGGAGCATATTTCACAGATAGGCACATTGTAGATTATATTCTAAATAAATTGAGCCCGTGTATCAATGATGATGGAACTATATCTTCTATGATTGATATGTTTGGAGGGTCTGGTGGTTTTACAACAGGATATATAAATTATTTAAATGAAAAATATAAAAATGGAGAAATTAACTGGGAAACAGAAATTAACAAAATTAACCATTTTGATATGAATGCTGATGTTATTAAATCAGCAGGACTTGAAATATTCTGTTTGACTGGTATATTGCCTAATATGAATAATTTATGTTATAAAAATTCATTTAGAGACGAGTTTAATAATACTAAATATAAATATCCTATCACAAATCCTCCGTATGGCGGAGATAAAAATAAGAAATCTACGGCACAGGAGAAAAGAGACAAGATTAAAGAATATATTAAAAAGGATTTGTTAAATGTTACTGACGAAGGAGTGAGAATAGCAAGACAGTATCAACTAAAGGATATTGAAAAACAAGAAAAAGTAGATAAAAAAGATAATAATAAGACTAAAGTATGTTTGGAAAATTGTAGCGGTAGAATACAAAAATATGCTCACGACAATAAATTGAAGGGAAATGATAAAGAGGCTTGTTCTCTTATTCTATTGATGGATATTTTAGAAGTAGGAGGGACAGCTATTGGTGTATTAAAAGAAGGTGTGTTCTTTAACAGTTCTTACAAAGATTTGAGAAGATGTTTAATTGAAAAATATAATGTAAGAGAAATTATTAGTGTTCCATCAGACCAATTTGAAAATACATCTACAAAAACATCAATTATTATCTTTGATAATACTGAAGAAAAAACAAGAGAAGTTAAGTTTTATGATTTAGTTGTTGAAAGATATACTGAAGATAAATTTATAGAAAGTAATGGCAATATACTTATTGTTGAAAATAAGGGTGATATTTCGGGCGTTAGTGATACTCTCGTATCTGTAGCAAACAGAGAAGAAATATTGAGTAATCCCATATATTCTTTGAATGGCAAAGATTATAACAAGAAGGTTATTGTATGCGGCGAAGGATATGAATTGGTAAGATTGGGGGATGTGTGTAAATGTTTAACAACTACTAAACATTGTACTAATATTGGAAAAAAAGAAGGTAAATATAAATTCTATAATTCTTCTCAAGATAGTAAATTATATGTTGATTTTTGCGAAGTTAAAGATTATAGTATTATATTAGGTCAAGGTGGTAATTTTAATATCCATATTGATAAAAATTTTACACCATCTAAACATGTATGTGTAATTCAACCTAATAGTGCGAATGATATATTATTAAATTATTTATATTACATTATACCTGAATTACAAAAATCATTTATTACAAATGGCTCAACTATTAGTTGGTTAAACAAAACAAATATTCGTGATTTTAAAATCCCTATCCCAAAATCAGAACAAAAAATTCAAGAATGGGTCGATAAGATATCTAAACCATATGATGAGAAAAATAGCAAACAAAATAAGATTAAAGAATTAGAAGAATATATTCAAAATAAGATTAAAGATATTACTGATAATGAAGAATGTGATGAAGTAGATTTAGGAAGAGTTGCAAAAATTAATATGAATTGTTTAAAAAAAAATCAATATGAATATATTAATTATATAGACATTTCATCGGTTAAAGATGAAAAAATTAATAGTGTTCAAAATATATTATCTAATTTTCCATCAAGAGCAAAAAGAATAGTTAAAAAATATGATATATTATATTCAACTGTTCGACCAAATTTAAAAGGTTATACTTTGTTATATTCAGATATTAATAATTGTATAGCATCAACTGGATTTGTTGTTATAACAGCAAATATTGATATTAATCCAATATATTTATATACTCTTATAAAAGATAATAAAGTAAATGAATATTTAATTAAAAATGCAACTGGAACTAAGTATCCTGCAGTTGACCCAAAAATATTTCTCAGTATTAAAATCAAAATTCCCAAGAATAAGCAACTTATTCAAGATCTCGAACCTATATTTAACGAGATTGAAAAACTACAGGGAGAAGTCGGGGAAGCAGAAACGCTATATAATAATCTTATTAAAGAGTTATCTGATGAAGCAATGCCTAAAACTACAGAGATTAAAGAATTAACCAAAGAGAATGTAGATACATTTGAAGAAATTACGGAAGTTAAAGAAGAAAAAGTACCTAGTATTAAATCAAGTGTAGCATCAGGTGCTTCAATAAAATCTCTAAAAGAACAGTGCAAATCTCTAGGTATTAAAGGATATTCTAATAAAAAAAAGGAGGAGTTAATTAAACTTATTGAAAATCATAAGTAAAATATAGATTATTATTAACTAACTCCATATATATATATTATATATTTTTCTCATTTTCTTCTATTAAATAGTCCTAATTCATTTTTTAGATTTGTAAAATCTCTATAATATTCTGCTGGTTCTTTTGGCAATTCTTCGTGCGATTCACATAGCTTAATATAATCTTCGCATGACTTTACATTATTTTTCTTGCATATTTTAATCAGTTCATCTTTAGATACATAGTTATTAGTATCATTTCCATAAAAGTGATACCAATTTTTCCATACTCCTTTAGATTTGAAATAATCTTCTGGATTAGAAATATAGTTAGCGTGTTTATCTTCGCTATTGATATACTCATATTTAGATTTGATATCTAAGCTAATATTTATAGAGCGAACATAGTTATATTCGTCTTCCTCTTCTGTAAAATTAGAATGTAAGGATTTACTATAACGCAATCTTAGTTTTAGCTTACATAGTTCGTTATCATTTTCATTAAAATTATTATAATTAAGTTGAATATATTTTTTATCATCATCATCTTTTTTATCATACTCTTCTGTCAATACCTTTATTTTATGCTCTATATTTTCATCAACATTTCTCATCTGTGATATAATATTTCTCACATTTTCATAAGATCTGTTATTTTCTTCTCCCCAATTATCATTATCTATATACGGTATTATTTGATATGCTTTTTTAAGAGGATTTCCACTTTCTAATCTATTAGGACGCAATAGATATTGAACGATCCTAATTATACTTTTCATATTACTGGCTATACATACACCGTTTAATTTAGGCATATCAAAACCTTCTCCAAATATATAGATACACGAGATGATGCCATATGGCATATTTTTAAACTTATTAATCTCTTTATCTAAGAGCTTATTCTTAGTTTCGTTATTATTACTATGTAAAGCATTATTATAGATTTTTTCTTTATCTATTGAAATAATATTCAATGACAATATATCATCTATGTATTTTTTAGCCTGTTCTGCTTCTTGTACTGTATTTGTATATAATAATATATGCGTTAAATCTTCGTATTTTTCTAATGATTTTAGACACATATAACACGATATAAATATAGTCTTGTCCTTTACATTTATTTTTAATGTTCTAATTATATGATCTACTTCATCAATAGTATTTTTAATAACAAGAACATTATAATCTGTTATTTTATTATTATCAATAGCCCATTTAACAGATTTAATATCAATATATTTTCCAAATATAGTTTCGTCGTTCATAGAATATTTATTTGATTTATTCTCTACACTGGTATCATTATCAGTATCAATAATCTTCTCAGTAGCTGTAAGATAAATGCTTTTAACCGATGTTATTTTGTGAAACTTTCTAAACCCCTTATTATTTTCATTTTCTACACCAACTAAATGGTGTGCTTCATCGCCTACTTTAAAATCTACACAGATAGTTTCATCAACTAAATTATTGCACGAATGATATGTAGATATTATAAATACAGGCGATATAGATTTGTATTTTTTAATAAATATACTAATATCTTCTCTTGTATATTTAACTGCTCTTTTAATATTTTCGTATTCATCTCCACCAATCAGTAAAATACTATCCTTATTTTGACCCATATTTAGAATATTTTGAACCCATTGTTTTTGTAGATTTGTAGAAGGTACGCCAATTATAATTGATTTGAACTTCATAAGATTAATAATATATAGTGTCATAAGTGTTTTTCCAAGACCACACGCCCAAATAAGTTTCCCAATATTATTTTGGGAATAATAGTTTTGAATATTATCTAATACATCTGTTTGATATTTATAAGGTTCTTTCAACATTAATGTATTGCCTGAAATTATTTTTGTTTCAACATCATAAGTTAAATAGTTATACCTTTTACTTTTATCCCTGGCGATACAACCGACTACTTCAATCTCTTGACTATATTCACTACCTTCGGTGCTTTCGGTGCTTTCGGTGCTTTCGGTGCTTTCGGTGCTTTCGGTGCTTTCGGTGCTTTCGGTGCTTTCGGTGCTTTCGGTGCTTTCGGTGC